>Ga0209370_1000131_pt1 | contig 163653 bp, 145 predicted proteins | sample AgamicAtPrz_FD_187164 | JGI IMG/M metagenome (GOLD analysis project Ga0209370, IMG submission 187164) | Agave microbial communities from Guanajuato, Mexico - At.P.rz (SPAdes) (version 2) | ecosystem: Host-associated > Plants > Phyllosphere > Phylloplane/Leaf | place: Guanajuato, Mexico...
TTACACGGAGGGGGTCGGCGGTTCGAGCCCGTCATCGCCCACCATTTCGGGTCGTTAGCTCAGTTGGTAGAGCAGTTGACTTTTAATCAATTGGTCGCAGGTTCGAATCCTGCACGACCCACCAATGCAAAAAAGCGCCCTAAAGGCGCTTTTTTGCTATCTGCTGTCTGTGATTTAACGCCGGGCGGCACTGCGTTTTCCCGGCCTACGGTGAGCTCGGTGCGGTTTGTAGGTCGGGTCAGCGAAGCGCCACCCGACATGACGGTTCCACATTTCCCTCTCAAGCTCTCTAAAAAAATGCCGATATAACAGGTTTATGGCAAGAGAGGTTTTATAATGACAACCATTTCAACCACTACACCGTCAGTCCAGTCCGGCAGTTCCGGACGCTCCTCCAGCAGCGCCAGCAGCGATATCGCCTCCCAGATCCAGAGCCTGACCCAGCAGGTCACTAAACTCACCAAACAGCTGAAAGAGATCGCGAACGGCAGCGGCACCACGGAAGAGAAGCAAAAGCAGCAGGAGCAGATCCAGAACCAGATCAAACTGCTGCAGGCGCAGATCGCCCAGCTCCAGCAACGCCAGGCAGAAGAGGCGCAGAAAAAGCAGGAGCAGAAACAGACGAAAGCAGAAGGCGTAAACTCCCCTTCCGCCGAGCATCAGATTGATATCTACATCTAATCGCCCAGAGAGGCGTTATGCCTCTCTTCTTTCTCAACAAACGCGATAAATCACTTTTCATTAACATCCAGATAAAAGCAAAATGGTGGCACTGTCTTTCAGGAGTCATTATGAAATTTTTACGCGTCCTCGATCCTTTTACGCTCACGCTCATTGCCGTTGTTTTACTGGCCTCTTTTTTTCCAGCCCGCGGCGGCTTCGTCCCCTTCTTTGAAGGACTCACTACGGCCGCTATCGCCCTGCTCTTCTTTATGCACGGGGCCAAGCTCTCCCGGGAAGCCATTATTGCTGGCGGCAGCCACTGGCGGCTGCATCTGTGGGTGATGTGCAGCACCTTTATCCTCTTCCCGGTGCTGGGCGTGCTGTTTGCCTGGTGGGCACCGGTCAACGTCAGCCCTGAGCTCTATACCGGTTTTCTCTACCTCTGCATCCTGCCTGCCACCGTGCAGTCCGCAATCGCCTTTACCTCGCTGGCCGGTGGTAACGTAGCGGCCGCAGTCTGCTCCGCCTCTGCCTCCAGCCTGCTGGGTATCTTCCTCTCGCCGCTGCTGGTCGGCCTGGTAATGGATATGCACGGCGCACAGGGCAGCCTTGAGCAGGTAGGGAAAATTATGCTGCAGCTGCTGCTGCCGTTTGTGCTCGGCCACCTCTCACGTCCGTGGACCGCCGCCTTTGTGGCGCGTAATAAAAAGTGGATCGCGAAAACCGACCAGACCTCCATTCTGCTGGTGGTCTACTCTGCCTTTAGCGAGGCGGTGGTGAACGGCATCTGGCATAAGGTGGGGATGGGATCGCTGCTGTTTATCGTGATTGTCAGCCTGGTCCTGCTGGCGATTGTGATGGGGGTAAATATCCTCGTGGCACGCCTCTGCGGCTTTAATAAAGCCGATGAAATTACCATCGTCTTCTGCGGTTCGAAAAAGAGCCTGGCCAACGGCATCCCAATGGCCAATATCCTTTTCCCAACCTCAGTGATTGGGATGATGGTGCTGCCGCTGATGATCTTCCACCAGATCCAGCTGATGGTCTGTGCCGTGCTGGCACGCCGCTATAAGCGTCAGGCGGAGGCACAGCAGCCCCATCAGGCTGCTGACAACCCCTAAGGACGCCGTAGGGGCTGCACCAGATGCGTCAGCCCCTCGGTTTTAATCAGCAACGTAAAGGCCATCAGTTGCCCAAGATGTCCGGGCGGAAACGTCTCCTTGCGGGCAAACCAGAGCAGATACTCTTCCGGAAGATCGATCAGCCTCCGCCCCTTATATTTACCAAAGGGCATCTCGGTGTTAGCAATCTCTACCAGCTGGGCCTTATCCATCTTAGGCTCCCATCAGGCGCAGCATCTCGTCTTCGTCGATCACCGCAATTCCCAGCTCCTGCGCTTTAGCCAGCTTAGAGCCCGCCGCCTCGCCAGCAATCACCAGATCGGTTTTTTTCGATACGCTGCCTGCGACCTTCGCTCCCAGCTCCACCAGCCGCGCCTTCGCGTCATCCCGGGACATCTGGCTCAGGCTGCCGGTTAGCACTACCGTTTTACCGGCAAACGGGCTGTCGATCTCTTCGGCGTTGACCACCAGCGGCTTCGGCCAGTGAATGCCAACCCCTTCGACCAGATCGCGGATCACCTCGCGATTGCTCTCTTCCGCCAGGAAGTTAAACACGTGGGTAGCCACCACGATGCCGACGTCCGGCACCTTCTGCAGATCCTCAATCGATGCCGCTTCCAGCGCCTCCAGAGTACCAAAGTGCGCGGCCAGGCCTGCCGCCGTGGCTTCGCCGACCTCGCGAATGCCCAGCGCGTAGAGGAAGCGGGCAAAGGTGGTCTCTTTCGCCTTCTCCAGCGCGTTGACCACGTTCTGCGCCGACTTCGGCCCCATGCGATCCAGCCCGGTCAGCTTACCTGCCGTCAGACGGAACAGGTCGGCGGGCGTATGCACATACTCCTTCTCCACCAGCTGGTCGATAATCTTATCGCCCATGCCATCAACGTCCATCGCCCGGCGGGAGACGAAGTGTTTCAGCGACTCTTTACGCTGCGCACCGCAGATCAGCCCCCCGGTACAGCGGGCTACCGCCTCGCCCTCAACGCGCTCGACGTCGGAGCCGCAAACCGGGCAGTGCGTCGGGAACGCAACGTCACGGGCATCGGCCGGACGCTCGGATTCAACAACGTTAACCACCTGCGGGATCACATCCCCTGCCCGGCGGATCACCACCCGATCGCCAATCTTAAGGCCCAGTCGGGCGATTTCGTCCGCATTGTGCAGCGTGGCGTTACTCACCAGGACACCTGCAACGTGCACTGGCTCAAGGCGCGCCACAGGCGTGATCGCCCCGGTGCGTCCTACCTGGAACTCCACGTCACGCACAAAGGTCAGCTGCTCCTGCGCCGGGAATTTAAACGCCACTGCCCAGCGCGGGGCGCGGGCAACAAACCCCAGCTGCTCCTGCAATTCGAGCGAATCGACCTTGATGACCACGCCGTCGATATCAAACCCCAGCGTCGGGCGATCCGCTTCTACCTGATGATAAAAGTCCAGCACGGCTTCCGGCGTATCACAGATGCGAATGCGGTCGCTTACCGGCAGGCCCCAGGCCTTAAACTGCTGCAGGCGGCCCAGGTGGCTGCGGGGCAGATCGCCTCCCTGGAGGATCCCGACGCCGTAGCAGAAGAAGGTCAGCGGCCGCTTGGCGGTCACGCGCGGGTCGAGCTGGCGCAGCGAGCCTGCCGCCGCATTGCGCGGATTAGCGAATACTTTGCCGCCGGTACGCCGGGCTTCGTCGTTGATCTTCTCAAAGCCCGCCTGGGGCAGAAAGACTTCGCCGCGCACCTCCAGCCGTGTCGGGATATTCTCCCCGTGCAGCTTGAGCGGGATCGCCCGGATGGTGCGCACGTTGGTGGTGATATCCTCACCGGTGGTGCCGTCCCCGCGCGTGGCGGCCTGAATTAGCACGCCGTTCTCGTAGATGATACTCACCGCCAGCCCGTCGAGCTTGAGCTCACAGCAGTAGCTCAGGGCATCGGTGCTCTTCAGGCGATCCTGCACGCGCTTGTTGAACGCCAGAAAGCTCTCTTCATCGAAAACGTTATCCAGCGACAGCATCGGGACTTCATGGCGCACCTGGGTGAAGGCGGTCAGCGGGGCAGCACCCACCCGCTGGGTGGGGGAGTCCGGCGTAATCAGATCGGGATGCTCGGCCTCGAGGGCGCGAAGCTCGCGCAGCAGGCGGTCATACTCGGCATCCGGGACTTCAGGGGCATCCATCACGTGATAGAGATATTCATGATGGCGAAGCGTGGTTCGCAGTTCAGTTAGCTGTTGTTCGATTGAGTCCATATCGCACCATCAATAGAAAAAACCCCCGACAGGCGGGGGCTTATAAGAGAGATAACACTACCGCAGGCGTTACGCGTTCGCTTCCTTCACTTCACGAATGCGGTCCTGGTACTCACGCAGCTTTTGCGGAGTCATCATTCGGCGCTGATCGTCCAGCACGACGCCGCCAACTTCATCGGCAATGTACTGCGCAGACTGGAGCATCAGCTTGAAGTTCTGCATCTCATCGCCATAGGACGGCACCTGCATAAACATGGTAACGCCCGGCGTCGTAAAGTTGCCGGTCATCTCAGGATCGAAAGTCCCCGGATTCACCATATTCGCCAGGCTAAACAGCGCCGGGCCACTGCCGTCAGGGCTAAGGTGGCGATGGAAAATATTCATGTCGCCAAAGGCGAAACCGGCCTGTTGAATGCTGGCCAGCAGCACTTCACCGCTCAATTCGCTGCCGGGATGCGCGGCAACGTTCATGATAATAACGGTCTCTTTGCGCTGCGGCTTCTCTGCCACGGCAGGTGCTTCCTGCGGCGCAGGTTCCGGCGCTGGCTGCTGGGCGACCGGCTGCTGAGCTACCGGCTGCTGAGCCAGGGGCTGCTGTACAGGCTGTTGCTGAACAGGTTGATGCTGTACCGGCTGCTGTTGAATCGGTTGCTGTTGCACAGGCTGGTGTTGAACAGGCTGCGTCGCTGTACTTCTCACCGGCTGGGGTTCAACGTGCGGTGCGGCAGGCTGCTGAGGCGGAGCCTGGCGCAGCGGCTCTTCCGGCTGCACGGGGGCGTGCTGGCGAGGCTGAGCAGACGCGTAAGGCGGCTGATACTGGTGCTGCGGCGTTCGCGGAACGTCATGCTCCTGACCCGCACTCGGGGCGTGGCCCGTTTTATGAACACGCACTTCACCCACGCCTTCATCGACGTTATTTTCGGTGTCGTCATCGTACGACTCATCATCGTCACGACGCGACTTCATGCGTTTCATTGGGCGATCGCGGAACATCGTCGAACGCTCTTTCCGGCTGGTCCAAAAACCATGAACCAGTAAAGCGATTATGGCGATCGCGCCAACAATGATTAATATCAGACGCAAATCCTGCATCATTATATTCTCTGTTGTTCTAACACCTTGCCACCACGGCAAACATTTACTCACTAAGAGTATTTGCCGTTCACCGCAAGTGCAAGTGCGCACGCAGCTTTCACCGCATAAAGATGTGTAAAATCGTACTTTTTGCTGTTTTTTCGAACATTTCCGAGCTGTGCAGACGGCGCGATACGGATAATATAGCCACGCACCCCATTCGGGGGTCATTAAAGGAGTATAGCCTGACTATGGTTTCAACATCGGTCACCCCACCTCGCAGCGGCGTTTATTACTTTTCCCAGGGCTGGAAGCTTATCACCCTGCCCGGCATCCGGCGCTTTGTGATTATGCCGCTGCTGGTCAATATCGTCTTGATTGGCTGTGCTTTTGCCTGGCTCTTTACCCAGCTTGATAGCTGGATCCCGGCGCTGATGAACCACGTACCGGACTGGCTGCAGTGGCTGAGCTATCTGCTCTGGCCCATCGCCGTGATCTCTGTGGTGCTGGTCTTTGGCTACTTCTTCTCAACCATTGCCAACTGGATTGCCGCCCCGTTTAACGGCCTGCTGGCCGAGCAGCTTGAGGCGCGGCTGACCGGCGCGACGCCGCCGGATACCGGTATTACCGGCATCGTTAAGGATCTGCCGCGGATCATGAAGCGCGAGTGGCAGAAGCTGGCGTGGTATCTGCCACGGGCCGCCGTTCTGCTGCTGCTCTACTTTATTCCAGGCATTGGGCAGACGGTCGCCCCGGTGCTGTGGTTCCTGTTTAGCGCATGGATGCTGGCGATCCAGTACTGTGACTATCCGTTTGATAACCACAAAGTGGCCTTTAAAACCATGCGCGGCGCGCTGCGGGCGCGAAAGGTGACCAATATGCAGTTTGGCGCGCTGACCAGTCTGTTTACGCTTATCCCGGTACTTAACCTGGTGATCATGCCCGTTGCCGTCTGCGGTGCTACTGCCATGTGGGTGGACTGCTATCGGTCGAAGCATGCACTGTGGAAATGAATGCGCTATTCCGTTCTTATTCCATAGTTGTTGCTATTATTTCTCATCAGCATATAGATATGCGAAATCCTTACTTCCGCATATTCCTTAACCGCGTATGCTGATGTCGTTCCCAAATTCATACAGTTAAGGACGGGCTATGAGTAAGATTTTTGAAGACAACTCGTTGACTATCGGCCACACGCCGCTGGTCCGACTGAACCGCATCGGTAATGGACGCATCCTCGCTAAGGTCGAGTCCCGTAACCCAAGCTTCAGCGTGAAATGCCGTATTGGTGCCAATATGATTTGGGATGCCGAAAAACGTGGCGTGCTGAAAGCAGGCGTTGAGCTGGTTGAACCGACCAGCGGCAACACCGGGATCGCCCTGGCCTATGTGGCGGCAGCTCGTGGCTACAAGCTGACCCTGACCATGCCGGAAACCATGAGCATTGAACGCCGTAAGCTGCTGAAAGCGCTGGGCGCGAACCTGGTGCTGACCGAAGGCGCGAAAGGCATGAAGGGCGCGATCCAGAAAGCGGAAGAGATCGTCGCCAGCGATCCGGCTAAGTATCTGCTGCTGCAGCAGTTCAGCAACCCGGCTAACCCGGAAATCCATGAAAAAACCACCGGCCCGGAGATCTGGGAAGATACCGATGGTCAGGTTGATGTGTTCATCTCCGGCGTAGGCACCGGCGGTACGCTGACCGGCGTGTCGCGCTACATTAAAAACACCAAGGGTAAAACCGATCTGATCACCGTGGCGGTAGAGCCGACGGACTCTCCGGTTATTGCCCAGGCGCTGGCAGGCGAAGAGCTGAAGCCTGGCCCGCACAAGATTCAGGGTATCGGGGCCGGCTTTATCCCTGGCAACCTCGATCTGAAGCTGATCGACAAAGTGGTAGCGATCACCAATGATGAGGCAATTAGCGTTGCGCGTCGTCTGATGGAAGAGGAAGGCATCCTGGCTGGGATCTCTTCCGGTGCCGCCGTTGCCGCTGCGCTGAAGTTGCAGGAAGATGAGGCCTTTACCAACAAGAACATTGTCGTTATTCTGCCTTCTTCAGGTGAGCGCTATTTGAGTACCGCCCTGTTTGCCGATCTCTTCACTGAAAAAGAGCTGCAGCAGTAATCGCGGACAGCGAGAATCGCATAAAAAAGCACCTTTCGGGGTGCTTTTTTGTGGCCCACGTCAAACTTTCAACTCACCTGGCATTGATTCGCCCCGTTGGGTCTGGTATTTAACCAGCACATTTATTTTGAAGCGCGAAATTAATCGAATTGTGACTTTAAGCTAGCTGAATCGATTTTAGGATTTGGTTGAAGTCTCGCTTTCGCGGCATAATGTTATTGACGAGTACTTGCCACGGTCAAAAGTGCCCGCAGCGGATTGCGCAGGCGAACTTTTGCCCCGCGTCCCGTTATGCCGGCGCTAACAATACAGGCTAAAGTTGTGCCGCCAGGCTAGACTTTAGATCCACAACACTAAACCTATAAGTTGGGGAAATATAATGTTCCAGCAAGAAGTTACCATTACCGCTCCGAACGGTCTGCATACCCGCCCTGCTGCTCAGTTTGTGAAAGAAGCGAAAGGCTTCACTTCAGAGATCACTGTGACCTCCAACGGCAAAAGCGCTAGCGCAAAAAGCCTGTTCAAACTCCAGACTCTGGGCCTGACCCAGGGTACCGTTGTAACGCTGTCCGCTGAAGGCGAAGACGAGCAGAAAGCCGTAGAGCATCTGGTAAAACTGATGGCTGAACTCGAGTAAGTTCCGGGTTCTTTTAAAAAATCAGTCACAAGTAAGGTAGGGTTATGATTTCAGGCATTTTAGCATCCCCGGGTATCGCTTTCGGCAAAGCACTGCTGCTGAAAGAAGACGAGATCGTCATCGACCGGAAAAAAATTTCTGCCGATAAGGTTGATCAGGAAGTTGAACGTTTTCTGAGCGGTCGTGCCAAGGCATCCTCGCAGCTGGAAGCGATCAAGACCAAAGCTGGTGAAACCTTCGGTGAAGAAAAAGAAGCCATCTTCGAAGGCCACATCATGTTGCTGGAAGATGAGGAGCTGGAGCAGGAAATCATAGCCCTGATTAAAGATAAAAACATGACGGCTGATGCAGCTGCGCATGAAGTTATCGAAGGTCAGGCAACTGCCCTGGAAGAGCTGGACGACGAGTACCTGAAAGAGCGTGCGGCTGACGTACGTGACATCGGTAAACGTCTGCTGCGCAACATCCTCGGCCTGGCCATCATCGACCTGAGCGCCATTAAAGACGAAGTGATCCTGGTTGCGGCGGATTTGACCCCGTCTGAAACCGCACAGCTGAACCTGAACAAGGTGCTGGGCTTTATCACCGACGCTGGCGGACGCACCTCCCATACCTCCATCATGGCGCGCTCCCTTGAGCTGCCTGCCATCGTGGGTACCGGTAGCGTCACCGCCCAGGTGAAAAACAACGACTATCTGATCCTCGATGCGGTGAATAACAAAGTTTACGTTAATCCGACCAACGATGAGATCGAAAACCTGCGTAACGTGCAGGAGCAGGTTGCTTCCGAGAAAGCCGAACTGGCGAAGCTGAAAGATCTGCCGGCGATCACCCTTGACGGCCATCAGGTCGAAGTGTGCGCCAACATTGGTACCGTGCGTGACGTAGACGGTGCCGAGCGCAACGGCGCAGAAGGCGTAGGCCTCTACCGTACCGAATTCCTGTTCATGGACCGTGACGCGCTGCCGACTGAAGAAGAGCAGTTTGCTGCCTATAAAGCGGTAGCAGAAGCCTGCGGCTCTCAGGCGGTCATCGTCCGTACCATGGACATCGGCGGCGATAAAGAGCTGCCGTACATGAACTTCCCGAAAGAAGAGAACCCGTTCCTCGGCTGGCGCGCCGTGCGTATCGCCATGGATCGTAAAGAGATCCTGCGTGACCAGGTCCGCGCTATCCTGCGTGCCTCCGCGTTCGGCAAGCTGCGCATCATGTTCCCGATGATCATCTCTGTTGAAGAAGTGCGCGTGCTGAAGAAAGCGATCGAAACCTTCAAGCAGGAGCTGCGTGACGAAGGTAAAGCCTTTGACGAGAGCATTGAAGTGGGCGTCATGGTGGAAACCCCTGCCGCTGCCACTATCGCCCGTCACCTGGCGAAAGAGGTCGATTTCTTCAGTATCGGCACCAACGACTTAACCCAGTACACCCTGGCCGTTGACCGCGGTAATGATATGATCTCCCATCTGTATCAGCCGATGTCGCCGTCTGTATTGACCTTAATTAAGCAAGTTATTGATGCTTCTCATGCTGAAGGTAAATGGACCGGCATGTGTGGAGAGCTTGCAGGCGACGAACGTGCTACACTTCTGTTGCTGGGGATGGGTCTGGATGAATTCAGTATGAGTGCCATTTCTATCCCGCGCATTAAGAAGATTATTCGTAACACGAACTTCGAAGATGCGAAGGTTTTAGCAGAGCAGGCTCTTGCTCAACCGACAACGGACGAGTTAATGACGCTGGTTAACAAGTTCATTGAAGAAAAAACAATCTGCTAATCCACGAGATGCGGCCCAAATTACTGCTTAGGAGAAGATCATGGGTTTGTTCGATAAACTGAAATCTCTGGTTTCTGACGATAAGAAAGATACCGGAACCATTGAGATTATTGCTCCGCTGTCTGGCGAGATCGTCAACATCGAAGATGTGCCGGATGTGGTGTTTGCTGAAAAAATCGTTGGTGATGGCATTGCTATCAAACCAACCGGCAACAAAATGGTTGCGCCTGTTGATGGCACCATTGGCAAGATTTTTGAAACCAACCATGCTTTCTCTATCGAATCCGATAGTGGCATCGAGCTGTTCGTTCACTTCGGTATCGATACCGTTGAACTGAAAGGCGAAGGTTTCAAACGTATCGCCGAAGAAGGCCAGCGCGTTAAGGTTGGCGATCCAGTGATCGAGTTCGATCTGCCGCTGCTGGAAGAGAAAGCCAAGTCTACCCTGACGCCGGTTGTTATCTCCAACATGGATGAGATCAAAGAGCTGAACAAGCTGTCCGGTAGCGTAACCGTGGGCGAGACCCCGGTGATCCGCATCAAGAAGTAATTCTTGCCGGAATGCAAAATGGCACCCATGCGGGTGCCATTTTTGTTTCCTATCTTGATTAAATCAGATCTTGATTCAATCAGGCCGGTAATAGCAATTCATCGTAACCTGCCTGCTGGGTATAGCGCATTACCGCTGTTACCCGGTCGCCTGCACGACCAATCGCCTCTGCCACGCTCGTCCCCTGCACGATATGGCTCACTAGCTCAGAACAGAAGAGATCGCCCGTGCCTTTCAGATCGGTGGCTACCCGTGGGTGAGCGCTGATGGTCACCGCATCTTCGGTAACCAGCACAACGTGGATCGCATCCGGGTCACCGGCCACGGGCGCGCTGGTAATAGCCACCCATTTGAGCGTCTCCGAGAGCAGCCCTTTCGCCGCTGCAACTGCGCTTTCAGGATCCCGGCACGGCTGGCCACTCAATATCTCCAGCTCATAGACGTTGGGGGTGATGCCCTGGGCCAGCGGCAGCAGATGCTGACGATAGGCCTCAGGAATGTCAGGATGCACGTAGGTGCCGCTGTCGATATCACCGATCACCGGGTCCACCAGGATCAGCAGATCCGGGTGCGTCTCTTTTACCGTACGGAGCCACTGCGCCAGCAGCGCTATCTGGCTGGCGCTGCCCATATAGCCGGTGGTCACCGCCTTCAGCTCACGCAGGATCTCTCGCTCCTCCAGCGCTTTCAGGTAGCCGCTGAACCACTCATCAGGAATGACGCCGCCGTAGAAGGTGTCGTAGTGCGGCGTATTGCTAAACAGTACCGTCGGTACCGCCGTGACGGTCAGCTGATGCTGACGAATATTGGGCACGGCGATGCTGTTGCCAACGCTGCCGTAGACCACCTGAGACTGCACCGCCACGATATCCGTCTGCTGCGCTCGGGTCTTATCCCGAAATAAGATCATTTCCATAATAGTTAAATTCCCGCCCCCTGGGCATAGCTCTCCTCACCAAACACGCCGGTTGAAAGGTAGCGATCGCCACGGTCGCAGATTATCGCCACCACTACCGCCCCCGGATTTTCATTGGCCACGCGAATTGCACCTGCAACCGCGCCGCCGGAGCTCACGCCACAGAAGATCCCCTCCCGCACCGCCAGCGCCCGCATGGTGTTCTCAGCGTCGCGCTGGTGGATATCCAGCACCACATCGACCAGCGAGGCGTTGAAAATGCCCGGCATGTACTCCGCTGGCCAGCGACGGATCCCGGGAATGCTGCTCCCCTCTTCCGGCTGCAGGCCAACGATGGAGACAGGTTTCGCCTGTTCGCGCAGAAAACGCGATACGCCGGTAATGGTGCCGGTCGTGCCCATGCTGGAGACAAAATGGCTGATGCCGCCGCCGGTCTGCTGCCAGATCTCCGGCCCGGTGGTGGTGTAGTGGGCATAAGGGTTGTCAGGATTATTGAACTGGTCGAGAAGCTTACCCTCCCCGCGCTGGGCCATCGCCGCAGCCAGATCCCGCGCGCCCTCCATTCCCTGCTCACGGCTCACCAGGATCAGCTCCGCGCCGTAGGCGTGCATCGCTGCACGTCGCTCCTGGCTCATATTGTCCGGCATGAGTAGCTTCATGCGGTAGCCTTTGAGTGCGGCGATCATCGCCAGAGCGATGCCGGTGTTGCCGCTGGTGGCCTCAATCAGGACGTCGCCGGGCTTTATCTCGCCTCGCTTCTCTGCCTGCACGATCATCGAGAGCGCGGCCCGGTCTTTCACCGAGCCGGCAGGATTATTTCCCTCCAGCTTGACCCAGATTTCACTGCCGTTGTCGGGCGTCATGCGCTGAAGTTTTACCAGGGGGGTATTGCCGATGGTGTGTTCGAGTGTGTTCACGGTTTTTACTCAATAAAAAAGCCGGGTGGCGCTATCGCTTACCCGGCCTACAAGACGCTGTGATAATTGTAGGCCCGGTAAGCGCAGCACCACCGGGCGATAAACATACTCGTTAAACTATCAGGCAGAGTGCGCCAGAGCAAGATCCCCACGCTCGGCAAGACGCTCTGTGCCGTGGTAGAGGCGAGCATTTTGCAGGCCGATGAACAGACGCTCACCGCGCTGCGGCGCATCTTCGCCACGCAGCACCACCGACAGCGGTTCGTCATACCAGCCCTGAGGCTGCACCACCAGCTGGGTATAGTGCCCTTTCGGGCTGGCCTCAACCACCACCACCGGCAGCGGTGCGTCCAGGCTGGTACGGCGGCTGATATCCACTTCCCACGGACGCAGGAAGAGATCGACCTCGCCCTGGTGCGCCGGGGTGTAACCCAGCGGCCAGCGGTGTGCGCCGACGTGGAACTGGCTGCCGCGCACCACGCCGTGCAGACGGTTTACCTCACCCATAAACTCCAGCACGAAGCGGGTCGCGGGCTCACGCCAGACCTGCTCCGGAACGTCAACCTGCTCAATATTCCCCTGGCTCATGACCACCACTCGGTCGGCCACTTCCATCGCCTCTTCCTGATCGTGGGTCACGAAGACGCTGGTGAATTTCAGCTCTTCGTGCAGCTCACGCAGCCAGCGACGAAGCTCTTTACGCACCTGGGCATCCAGCGCGCCAAAAGGCTCATCCAGCAGCAGGATCTGCGGATCCGGGGCCAGGGCGCGAGCGAGGGCGACACGCTGCTTCTGCCCGCCGGAGAGCTGAGCCGGATAGCGATCGGCCAAGTGCGCCAGCTGCACCATCTCCAGCAGCTTAGTCACCTTGGCTTTGATCGCCGCCGCGTTCGGCCGTTCGCGTCGCGGTAGCACCGTCAGGCCAAAGGCGATGTTGTCGAATACCGTCATATGGCGGAACAGCGCGTAGTGCTGGAACACGAAGCCGACCTTACGGTCACGGGCGTGCAGACGGCCCACGTCGGTGCCGTGAAAACGAATATGTCCGCTGGTCTGGTGCTCAAGCCCGGCAATAATACGCAGCAGCGTGGTTTTGCCCGAGCCGGACGGCCCCAGCAGCGCCACCATCTGCCCGGAAGGGATATCCAGAGAGATATCATTCAGCACCTGGGTGCGACCAAAAGACTTCTTAATATTGGCAATCTCAATGCTCATGATTTCCCTCCTGTTGCGCGCGTTTCTCTTGATTATGTAAACGCCACTGCAACCCACTCTTTAAGAACAGGGTCAAAATAGCCATTAACGTCAGCAGGGCCGCGGCGGTAAAGGATCCCACCGTGTTGTAGTCCTGCTGAAGTAACTCAATCTGTAGCGGCAGCGATAGGGTTTCGCCGCGAATAGAACCGGACACCACCGATACCGCACCGAATTCGCCAATGGCGCGGGCGTTGGTCAGCACCACGCCGTAGAGCAGCGCCCAGCGAATGTTCGGCAGCGTTACGCGACGGAACATCTGCCAGCCGGAGGCGCCCAGCAAAATCGCCGCCTCGTCCTCGTGGCTGCCCTGGCTGAGCATTACCGGCACCAGCTCGCGCACCACAAACGGACAGGTAACGAAAATGGTCACCAGCACCATGCCGGGCCAGGCGAACATAATCTGTAAATCATGCTCGTCGAGCCAGCCGCCAAGCGGGCCGTTGGAGCCATAAAACAGCAGGTAGACGAGGCCCGCTACGACCGGCGAAACGGCAAACGGAATATCGAGCAGGGTCAGCAGCAGCTGACGACCGGGGAAATTAAAGCGGGTCACCAGCCAGGCGAGCAGCGTCCCGAATACCAGGTTAACCGGGACGGTGATCAGCGCAATCAGCACCGTCAGCCAGATCGCGTGGAGCATATCCGGGTTGGCGAGGTTCTCCAGCACCGGCATTAGCCCTTTACTGAAGGCCTGTACGAAAATGTAGACCGTCGGCACCACCAGAATGAGTGTCGAGATCAGAATTCCGGAACCGATCAGGAACCATTTACCCCAGTTAATCCGGGAACGATCGTGTTTCAATTGGGAGACTTCCGCCATTAGTGACCTACCACCCGTCGACCAAAGCGACTTTGCAGAGTATTAATTGAGAACAGCAGCAGCAGTGAGGCAGCAAGGATCACCGAGGCAATGGCGCTCGCCGCCGGGTAGTCAAACTCCTGCAGGCGGACAAAGATCATCAGCGAGGTCACTTCAGTTTTCCAGGCAATGTTGCCAGCGATAAAGATCACCGCGCCGAACTCGCCCAGGCTGCGGGTGAACGACAGCGCCACGCCCGCCAGCAGCGCCGGGGAGAGCTCAGGCATTACGACTTTGCGGAAGCTTTGCAGCCGCGTTGCACCCAGCGTCTGGGCCGCTTCCTCATACTCCGGCCCCAACTCCTCCAGCACCGGCTGCACCGTCCGCACCACAAAGGGGATGCTGGTAAAGGCCATCGCCACGGCAATGCCGAGCCAGGTATAAGTCACTTTAATATCAAACTGCGCCAGCCACTGGCCGTAGAGGCCGTTGACGGAAAAGAGCGAGGCGAGAGTCAGACCCGCTACCGCCGTCGGCAGAGCAAACGGCAGGTCCATCAGCGCATCCAGCAGGGTGCGCCCAGGAAAACGGTAGCGCGTCAGGATCCACGCCATCAGCAGGCCAAAGACGCCGTTGAAAATCGAGGCGACAAAGGCCGACAGCAGCGTGACCTTATAGGCGGCGACAACCTGCGGGTTGGTCACCACCTCCCAGTACTGCGCCCAGCTCATCTCCGAGAGCTGCATAACCAGCGCGCTGAGCGGCAGGAGCAGGATCAGGCAGACGAACAGCAGGCTGGTCCCGAGGCTAAGGGTAAAGCCGGGCAGCACGCGTTTTGAAGCCACTGCAAACATTAGCTACGCCCCGCCGCCAGCAGCTTGTCCAGTTCACCGCCGCTCGTAAAGTGGGTCTTCATCACCTCTGGCCATGAGCCAAAGCGATCTTCCACCTTAAACAGCTCGGTCTGGGGGAACTTGTCCTTCAGCTTGTTCATCACGTCAGGGTTATTCACCCGGTAGTAATAGTCAGTAATAATGGTCTGCGCCTGCGGGCTATAGAGGTAGTTCAGGTAGGCTTTCGCCGCCTTCTCCGTGCCGTTGGCCTTCACGTTTTTATCAACCCATGCCACCGGGAACTCCGCCAGGATGTTGACCTTCGGGACCACAACCTCAAAGCCCTGGTCTTCGTACTGTTTACGAATGGTGTTCACTTCCGATTCAAAGGTGATCAGCACGTCGCCGAGACCACGCTCAACGAAGGTGGTGGTGGCCCCACGGCCGCCGGTATCAAACACCTCAACGTTTTTCAGGAACTGGGTCATGAACTGTTCGGTTTTTGCCTTATCGCCGCCGTCGGCTTTATCCGCCGCCCCCCATGCTGCCAGATAGGTATAGCGGGCGTTGCCGGAGGTTTTCGGATTCGGGAAGATCAGCTTGACGTCAGAGCGCACCAGGTCGCTCCAGTCGTGGATATTTTTCGGGTTGCCCTTGCGCACCAGGAACGCCATCGTGGAGTAGAATGGCGAGCTGTTGTTGGGCAGGCGACTCTGCCAGTCCGCAGGGATCAGCTTGCCTTTGTCATGGAGGATCTGCACGTCGGTGATCTGGTTATAGGTCACCACGTCTGCCTTTAGCCCCTGCAAGATAGCCAGCGCCTGCTTGGAGGAGCCCGCATGAGACTGCTTGATCGTCAGCTTATCGCCGCCGTTCTCTTTCGCCCACTGCTGCTCGAACGGCGGATTAAGGGCGGCAAACAGCTCGCGAGAGACGTCATAGGAGCTATTGAGCAGCTCCGTTGCCTGCGCCTGCGCTACCAGCAACACTGAAGCGGCAAGCGTCAGATATCCTTTTTTCAGTAAGTTAACGGCCATTGCGCACCCTTATATCTGTGATGACTATCAAAAACACAGTTTATTTATAAGCAGTACGAAAGGAGTAACGGTTTTATATACCGTTTGGTGATTTGCAAGCAGAAAAGAGCATAAGCGATGCTCGGGTTAACTGACTTCTGTCCGGGCATCGCTTATAGGGCTGTATCATCTGGCGCGATAGAGATAGCGGTTACTCGCGCCGCGCTTTTTGATCTCCCGGTAGACCATGCGCAGCCTGACCAGAATGGTTAAGATAAACCCAACCTGCTTTCTGTTGAGATCGGAGAACTCACACACGTCGGTCACTGAATAGAGAAGCCGCGGATTCTCGTGAAACAGAAAATAGACTTTTTTTATCAGGTCCAGATGTACCGTTTTTGAAAAATAATTTTTAATATCCATATGCACTATCTTCAGTATGAATAAATTTATTATTTATAGTTAAAGCCTGAACCGATAAGTCACGCTCATCTCTCCGCAAAGAGAATTAGCGCGTTGCGAATGTCCATTATAGAGTTTTGGCGTAGTGTAATCCGACTCTTGCTCATGATGCCAACCGTAGCCACCATTTAAATAGACAGACCAGTTTTTAGCCGGATCCCAGTTGCTGTAGATCCCCAGCTGCCCCTGACGTAATGTTTCGCCTTCATAATCGAATTCACTGTAGTTCGTCCGCACGCCTACCGAGAGATCGGGGGTAAATTTATACTCAGCGGCTAACGCCAGCATGGTTTCACCGTCGCGGACGTAATCGATATCCGCATAGGCTGGGGAATTAAAACGCCCGCGAGCATTACCAATGACGTTACGGGTAAATTGCCCCACGCCGTTTGTTTTCTTGGCCTCGGTATAGGTTAACCCACCCACTATTTTCCAGGGCGTTTGTGGAATACGCCATTCGACCGTAGCAGAGTAGTGCCAGGCCCGCTTATCGAAATCCTGTTTTCCCCTCGCGGTGCTGGAGGTGGTTCTTTTCGCATCGCTACCATACTCCTGCTCATAAATTTGCGTCCCGAGGGTAATATCGGGAAACGCATCCCACCAGCCCTCAAACCCCTGCTTAAAAAGCAGGTCATCGGCTACGCCATAGAAGTAGTAGGCTTTCAGGGGTTTACTCTTATAGTTGATGCCCCCGGTGATCACGTGATCGACATCGCGGCTCTCTCCGTTGCCGTCACGGATATACATCCTGTCGATATTAGGGCTATCTCGCCGCATCACCTTCCCATCGAGAAACAGCGTATCAACGCTGACATTATCGATGGCCGTATTGGCATACCAGCCTGAGTGGGTGTTGAGGGACATGCGCTGTGAGTTTGAGAAGATGCCGGTATTCTTGATAGTAAACCAGCCGCCTTTGACGTTCACTTTAGCGCGGAGAATATCCATTTTCAGCTTCGCGTAGCGCTGACCAATTTTGGTATAGCCTTTGGCTTCACCGTCATCATCATAGAGAATGGCACGGGAGGCGAAGTTATCACTGGCCCCTAATTTTGCGGCGGTGTAATAAGAGGCGTCAAAGCCGATTATGTCCGCGAAATACCCGGAGGTATAGTCAACGGTCAGCCCCTGCGCCCAGGCCTGCTGAACAGAGGTTGCATATCGCTCTTCCTCATTATCGTAACGGTTTTCCGTCTTTAAATACTTCCACATATTCCTGGCGGAAATATCAAAGGTGGAATCGGCAAAAAAAGGATCGTCGGCAAGGCTCTTTTCCCAGTCGCTCGCATTGGCATCTGCTGCAAAAAAACAGCATGGCGAACAGGCTATTAATAATAGCTTTTTGATTGTCATCATAAATCCTTTTAAACATATTTTTGTAATAAATAATGCTTTTAGAAATTATTAAGAAATAAACGCTAATAATGCGGGCAGGGAAAATAATCTAATTTACGCAGTTAAAAAGGGAGAGCAGTCACATTTGAATGGTCGGAAAGCGTTTACCACACATCACACCCTCCTCTGCCTGCGGAAAGAGGCAGAGGAGGAGCGAGCGTCACAGCGCGAGCAGGCGGTCTAACGACGGGGCAAAATAGTAGCCGCCGGTAACCGGGCGGGTGAAGCGCAGCATAGCGTCACGCTTGCCGTCAATATCACCAAACATGCTCAGCAGCTGCTGTTCAATATTGTAGAGGCGGGCGCAGTAGGCGCAGAAATAGAGCCCGTGCTTGCCGCTTGCCGTACCGTAAGGCAGGCTCTGGCGGACGATTTTCAGCCCCTTGCCGTTCTCTTTCAGATCGACGCGGCTCAGGTGCGAGGTAATCGGCCGGGCGTCGCCGTCGATCTCTTCATTGGCCTCTTTGGTGCGGCCAATCATCATCTCCTGATCCGGCACGCTCATCCGGTTAAGCTGCTTGAGGTTATGCTCCCAGCGCTGGACGAAGACGTAGCTGCCGCCTGCATCGATGCCCTCCTGAATCACGGCCACCTCGGTGCGCTTGTCGCTGCCCGCCGGGTTCTCTGTGCCGTCAACAAAGCCGCTCAGGTCGCGATCCTCTACCCAGCGGAAGCCGTGGGTCTCCTCTTTAACCTCCAGCGCGTCGCCAAACGCCGCCAGCGCCGCCTGGGCGACAGAGAAGTTGACGTCGTGACGCAGAGAGAGAATGTGGATCATCACATCGTACTGGGTGGCCGGGGCCAGCCCTTTGCCGTAGGGAACAAATTCCTTCAGCTCTTCGGCCCCTTCCCCACCGCTCAGTTCGGGCCAGACGCGATGACCAAAGGCCACCACCGCCCCGAGATTCGCCTCAGCAAAGGCGAGCTGGAAGTTAGCCAGCTTATCGGCAAAAATTTTACTGCCTTCGCGCAGGGCGTTAACGTCGCCCTTTACGTTCGCTTCGATCCAAATCGCCGCCCGGCAGTGTTCTGGCAAAATGCCGCTTTGAACCTGAGACATCGCTACTCCTCTAAAAAAACATGCCGCGCAGCCGCGGCATTAATCGCGCTATTGTACGCGCTTTTTCAGAGAACCAGGATTGTTCCGATCAATTAACGACGCCAAATAATCTTACTCAGGGTCCATTTTTTAAGCTCGTCGTCCGGCGGCATTAAGCCCTCCGGGCCGTTCCAGCTGCCGGTGAAGACATAGCTGACGTGCTGGCTACCCTGAGCCTTACACTCCACGCCGCCGCTGTCGTCGCCGGTGGCTTTGCTGCAGTTGCCGTAGGCTTTGTCATACAGTTCGCTGAAGGGCATGCCGACCTTGGCCCCGGTGTCGCTCTCAATATTGCTGTCGAGGACGTCGATACGGCTCACTTTACCGTTCTCGCCGTTGACGATCAGGGCGACCTTATCCCCGTCCAGCGCCTCGTAAAAGCGGATCACATTGCCGCCCCGATCGGCGCGCATCCCGCTGCGCAGGCGGTAGTCACCGTCCAGCGCATCGGCGATAGAGGCTTCATCCAGCGCGGTATCCGCCGTCAGCGCCCCGACGCCTTCGTCGGTCACCTCTGATGAGGAACCAAACCAGTTCCAGGGGTTGGCTGCCGACCAGTTCACCGACCCGAGGGTCGAACAGCCGGTCAGGGCCAGCGGCAGGACGCAGAGAAGCATACGCAGCGATTTCATGGCTTAAATCCTTTCGTCTTGGTTGACTAAAACTCAATACTCTTCATCTTCAATCAGGCGTTTGCCGAGGTTGATGACGTCGGCATGCTCATAGCCGAGGCGCTCGTACATCCCCAGCACGAGGTCGTTCTCTTCCCGCACCTGAATGTTGATCTTCGGGCAGCCACGGGCGATCAGCTTCTTCTCCAGACGGTTAAGCAGCGCGTTGGCGATCCCCCGGCCCCGGAACTCCGGGTGTACCCCAAGGTAGTAGGCCGAGCCGCGATGGCCGTCGTAGCCGCCCATTACCGTGCCAACCACTTCCCCCCCGACCTCGGCCACCAGAAACAGGCTAACGTCATGATTCAGCTTGCGTTCGATGTCCATCTCCGGATCGTTCCATGGCCGCAGCAGGTCGCAGCGCTCCCACAGGGTGATCACCTCTTCGAAGTCGGCCTGGCGAAAAACGCGTATCTCCATGGTATGTACCTGCCTTCAGGATCAAAAGGTTGATTATGGCGTGAAGTGCCCGTGAAGCCAATATGCGGCGAAATGACAACGAAAAAATGGCATAATAGTGGACTGTCACGTATTGAAATGAAAAATAAAGCAATTCAAACCGTGCCGTGTCGTAAGCTTGTAGGCGATACGCTAAAACACCAGGGACGCAGGAATACATTTCGGGTCGTATGAGCACATTTAAACCATTAAAAGTACTTACATCGCGTCGTCAGGTTCTGAAAGCAGGTCTGGCGGCATTGACACTGACAGGCACGTCGCGGGCCATCGCCAAAGATGACTCATCGCTGAAAACCGGTAACGGGCATACTAAGCCGAAGGCCAAAAAGGCCGGGGCCAGGCGCGTGGTCATGCTCGACCCTGGCCACGGCGGGATCGACACCGGCGCCATCGGTCATAACGGCTCGAAAGAGAAGCACGTGGTGCTGGCGATCGCCAAGAACGTGCGGGCGATCCTGCGCAGTAAAGGCATCGACGCGCGGCTGACGCGTACCGGGGATACCTTTATCCCGCTTTACGACCGCGTGGAGATTGCCCACCAGCACGGAGCGGATCTCTTTATGTCGATCCATGCCGACGGCTTTACCAATCCCGATGCAGCAGGCGCGTCGGTATTTGCCCTCTCCAATCGGGGAGCGAGTAGCGCCATGGCAAAATACCTCTCCGATCGTGAGAACGCCGCCGACGACCTGGCCGGTAAAAAAGCCCGCGATAAAGATCATTATTTGCAGCAGGTGCTGTTTGACCTGGTGCAGACCGACACCATCAAGAACAGCCTGACCCTTGGCTCGCATATCCTGAAGCAGATCAAGCCGGTGCACCGCCTGCACAGCAAGCACACCGAGCAGGCGGCGTTTGTGGTGCTGAAGTCTCCCTCCGTTCCCTCGGTACTGGTCGAGACCTCCTTCATTACTAACCCTGCTGAAGAGCAGCTGCTGGGCACCAAGGCGTTTCGCCAGAAGATCGCCTCGGCCATTGCCTCCGGCGTGCTGAGCTACTTCAGCTGGTTCGACAATCACAAAGCGCACTCGAAGAAACGTTGATGAGCAAACCTGACGCAAACACCGTTAAAGCCTTTTTCCTTCAGCTGCAGGACAGGATCTGCCAGCAGCTCTCCGCCGTCGACGGCAGCGACTTCTTTGAAGATAACTGGCAGCGTGAGGCCGGCGGTGGTGGGCGCACCCGCGTTCTGCGCGACGGCGGCGTCTTCGAGCAGGCGGGAGTCAACTTCTCCCACGTGCACGGCGACGCCCTGCCCGCCTCGGCAACCGCGCACCGCCCCGAGCTGGCCGGACGCAGCTTTGAAGCCATGGGCGTTTCGCTGGTGGTGCATCCCCACAACCCCTACGTGCCGACCAGCCACGCCAACGTGCGCTTCTTTATTGCCGAGAAGCCGGGTGAGGATCCGGTCTGGTGGTTTGGCGGTGGCTTTGACCTCACGCCCTACTACGGCTTTAGCGAGGACGCCGTACACTGGCACCGCACCGCACGGGATCTCTGCCAGCCGTTCGGCGAAGAGGTCTATCCGCGCTACAAGAAGTGGTGCGACGACTACTTCTATCTAAAGCACCGCCACGAGCAGCGCGGCATCGGCGGCCTCTTCTTTGACGATCTCAATACGCCAGACTTTGACCAGTGCTTCGCCTTTGCCCAGGCGGTGGGCGATGGGTATACCCAGGCCTACCTGCCGATTGTTCAGCGGCGGAAAGCGATGGCGTACGGCGATCGCGAGCGCAACTTCCAGCTCTATCGCCGGGGTCGCTACGTTGAATTTAATCTGGTGTGGGATCGTGGAACACTGTTTGGCTTACAGACCGGCGGGCGTACGGAGTCGATCCTGATGTCGATGCCGCCGAAGGTGGCGTGGGAGTACAACTACCAGCCGCAGGAGGGCAGCCCGGAAGCCGCCCTCAGCGAGTTTATCAAAGTCAAAGAGTGGATCTAACGCGCTTATAGCGGCTGCGTCTGCGCCTCCACCACCGCCAGCGCCACCATATTGACGATGCGGCGGACGGAGGCGATAGGCGTCAGCACATGCACCGGTTTTGCCACGCCCATTAGCACCGGCCCGACGGTGACGCCCTCCGAGCTGGAGACGCGAAGTAAGTTGTAACTAATGCGCGCCGCCTCGACGTTAGGCATAATCAAAATATTGGCCGAGCCTTTCAGCGGGCTGTCCGGCATTCTATCCTGACGAATGCTCTCTAGCAGCGCGGCGTCGCCGTGCATCTCCCCGTCAATCATCAGGTGCGGATCGCGCTCGCGTACTTTCGCCAGCGTCTCGCGCATCTTGCACGCTGCCGGTGAGTTCGACGAGCCGAAGTTCGAGTGCGACAGCAGAGCCACGCGCGGCTCAATACCGAACCGGCGCACGGTCTGGGCCGCCATCAGAGTAATGTCTGCCAGCTGCTCCGGCGTCGGATCGTCGTTGACGTAGGTGTCAGCAATAAAGGTGTTGCCGCTCGGCAGCAGCAGCGCATTCATCGCCCCTGCCGTCTGCACCCCGTCACGGTAGCCAAACAGCTGTTGCACCACGCTAAAGTGCTCATGGTAGTCGCCGATGGTGCCGCAGATCATTGCATCCGCCTCGCCGCGCTGAACCATGATCGCCCCAATCACCGTGGTGTTGCTAATCACCGCCCGCTGGGCCTGCTCCTGGGTGATGCCGCTGCGCTTCATGATGCTGTAGTACTCGCTCCAGTACTCTTTAAAGCGCGGGTCGGATTCGTTATTGACGATCTCAAAGTCGACGCCGGGACGGATCTGCAATCCCAGCTTCTGGATACGCATCTCGATGACGCCGGGGCGGCCCACCAGAATCGGCTTCGCCAGCCCGAGGGTGACCAACTCCTGGGTCGCGTGCAGAACCCGCGCCTCCTCCCCTTCCGCCAGCACCACCCGCTTCGGATCGTTGCGCGCCTGAGAGAAGACCGGCTTCATAAACAGGTTGGTTTTGTAGACAAATTCGGTGAGCTTATCGACATAGGCAGTAAAGTCGGCGATGGGCCGCGTCGCAACGCCGGAGTCCATTGCCGCTTTCGCTACCGCCGGGGCGATTTTGACGATCAGACGTGGATCGAAAGGTTTGGGGATAAGATACTCAGGGCCGAAGCTCAGATCCTGATCGCCATAGGCCGAGGCCACCACTTCGCTCTGCTCGGCGTGGGCCAGTTCGGCAATGGCGTGCACCGCCGCCAGCTTCATCTCTTCGTTGATGGCGGTAGCGCCCACGTCGAGCGCGCCTCGGAAGATGAACGGGAAGCAGAGCACGTTATTGACCTGGTTAGGGTAGTCAGAGCGCCCGGTACAGATAATCGCATCCGCACGCACCGCTTTCGCCACCGGAGGCAGGATCTCCGGCTCCGGGTTCGCCAGGGCGAGGATCAGCGGCTGGCGCGCCATCTGCTTTACCATCTCCTGGGTCAGGACGTTCGGCCCCGAGCAGCCGAGGAAGATGTCCGCGTCCTGCATCACCTCTGCCAGCGTGCGCTTGCCGTTATCCTCAATGGCGTAGGCGGCCTTGGTTTCAGCCATCGGCGTCTCGCGGCCCTGGTAGATCACCCCTTTGGAGTCGCACACCACGATGTTGTGCTTCTGCATTCCCAGCGCCACCAGCAGGTTCATACAGGCGATGGCCGCAGCCCCCGCGCCGGAGACCACCATCCGCACGTCGGAGAGGTTCTTCTCTACCACCCGCAGACCGTTGAGAATAGCCGCGGTGCTGATGATCGCCGTGCCATGCTGGTCGTCATGGAATACCGGGATATTCATTCGCTCGCGCAGCTTTGCCTCAATATAGAAGCACTCCGGCGCTTTAATATCCTCAAGGTTAATGCCGCCGAAGGTCGGCTCGAGGGCCGCCACCACGTCGATAAACTTATCCGGATCCAGCTCATCGACCTCGATATCAAAGACGTCGATACCGGCAAATTTCTTAAACAGGACGCCTTTGCCCTCCATCACCGGTTTGCCTGCCAGCGCACCGATATTGCCCAGCCCCAGCACCGCCGTACCGTTGGAGACCACCCCCACCAGGTTGCCGCGTGCGGTGTACTTAAAGGCTGCCAGCGGATCTTTTTCAATCTCCAGACAGGGGGCGGCGACGCCCGGCGAGTAGGCCAGCGCTAAATCGCGTTGCGTCGCGAGCGGCTTGGTCGGGGAGACCTGAATTTTTCCGGGGATGGGGAACTCGTGAAAATCGAGGGCACTCTGTTTTAACTGGTCGTCCATTATGATGTTCCTTTCACGTATCGTTTGTAGGTTTGAAGCGTGATAGCGCTCCTGACGCGCCACCTAGTATCGCCGTTGAGCGCGGCATAAACTTTGAACGCTGCCAAACTCTGACTACCCCGCCGCAAAATTTGTTATCAATTTATATCAAGGGTGTTATGACCTTACGCCAGCAAACCGGTGTCCGTCTGCTATGCTTTTTTGTTATGCATGTTCTATTTTCCACGAAGGTGTGAACCAACGCACTCACGTAAGCTTTTGCTTTTCAAGGAGTATTGTGTATGAACTACTTAGACGGCATCAAACAGTTCACCACCGTCGTTGCCGACAGCGGTGATATCGAATCCATTCGCCACTACCAACCGGAAGACGCCACCACTAACCCCTCCCTGCTGCTGAAAGCCGCGGCGCTGGAGCACTTCTCGCACCTGGTCGACGATGCGCTGGAGTACGGTAAAGCGCGCGGCAAGACGCAGGAGCAGCAGGTTGCCGAAGCCAGCGACAAGCTGGCGGTGAATATTGGTGCGGAAATTCTGAAAAGCATTCCAGGCCGCGTCTCTACCGAAGTTGATGCTCGCCTCTCCTTTGATAAAGAGAAGAGCATCGCCAAGGCGCGCCGTATCGTGCAGCTCTATGAGGAGCTGGGCATCGACAAGTCACGCATTTTGATCAAGCTGGCTTCTACCTGGGAGGGGATCCGCGCCGCAGAAGAGCTGGAGAGAGAGGGCATCAAGTGTAACCTGACCCTGCTCTTCTCCTTTGCCCAGGCGCGGGCCTGTGCCGAAGCGGGCGTCTACCTGATCTCTCCGTTCGTAGGGCGTATCTACGACTGGTACCAGCAGCGCAAGCCGCAGGATCCCTACGTGGTTGAAGAGGATCCGGGCGTGAAATCGGTACGTAATATCTACGATTACTACAAGCGCAACCGCTATGAAACCATCGTGATGGGAGCAAGCTTCCGCCGTATCGAACAGATCGTCGCTCTGGCTGGCTGCGACCGCCTGACCATCTCTCCGTCTCTGCTTCAGGAGTTACAGGACAAAGAGGGCACCATTGAGCGCAAGCTGGTTCCCACCTCGCAGAGCTTCCCACGTCAGGAGCCGCTGACCGAGGCTGAATTCCGCTGGGAACATAACCAGGATCCGATGGCGGTAGAAAAACTCTCTGACGGTATCCGCCAGTTCGCCGTTGATCAGCGCAAACTCGAAGATCTGCTTGCCGCTAAACTTTAATTTTTGTCATGGAGTGAAATATGTCTCGTAAAGAGCTTGCCAACGCCATCCGCGCCCTGAGCATGGACGCGGTACAAAAAGCCAACTCCGGCCATCCCGGCGCGCCAATGGGCATGGCCGATATCGCTGAAGTGCTGTGGAACGATTTCCTCAAGCATAACCCGACCGATCCGACATGGTATGACCGCGACCGTTTTATTCTCTCCAACGGTCACGCCTCTATGCTGCTCTACAGCCTGCTGCACCTCTCCGGCTACGATCTGCCGATTGAGGAGCTGAAAAACTTCCGCCAGCTGCACTCCAAAACGCCGGGCCACCCGGAGATCGGCTATACGCCGGGCGTTGAGACCACCACCGGCCCGCTCGGCCAGGGGCTGGCTAACGCGGTGGGGTTGGCGATTGCCGAACGCACCCTGGCAGCGCAGTTTAACCAGCCGGGACATGAGATCGTCGATCACTTCACCTACACCTTTATGGGCGACGGCTGCCTGATGGAGGGGATCTCCCACGAGGTTTGCTCTTTAGCGGGCACGCTGGGGCTGGGCAAGCTGATTGGTTTCTATGACCACAACGGCATCTCCATTGACGGTGAAACCGAAGGCTGGTTTACCGACGACACTGCCAAACGCTTTGAAGCCTACCACTGGCACGTCGTACATGAGATTGACGGTCACGATCCAGAGGCGATTAAAGCAGCCATTCTTGAAGCGCAGAGCGTGAAGGATAAACCGTCGCTGATCATCTGCCGGACGGTGATTGGCTTTGGCTCGCCGAATAAAGCGGGTAAAGAGGATTCCCACGGCGCGGCGCTTGGGGAAGAAGAAGTTGCCCTGACCCGCCAGAAGCTGGGCTGGAAGCATCCGGCCTTTGAGATCCCGAAAGAGATCTACCAGGCGTGGGATGGCCGCGAGCGCGGTGAGAAAGCCCAGCAGTCGTGGAAAGAGAAGTTTGCCGCCTATGAGAAGGCGCACCCCGAGCTGGCAGCAGAATTTTCCCGTCGCATGAGCGGTGGCCTGCCAGAAAACTGGGAGCAGCTGACCCAGGAGTACATCACTAAACTACAGGCTGAGCCCGCGAAAGTCGCTACCCGTAAGGCATCCCAAAACGCGCTTAACCAGTACGGCCCGGCGCTGCCAGAGCTGCTGGGCGGCTCTGCGGACCTTGCGCCAAGTAACCTGACCATCTGGTCTGGATCGACATCACTGAAAGAGGACCCGGCCGGGAACTACATTCACTACGGCGTGCGCGAGTTCGGTATGACCGCCATCGCCAACGGTATCGCCCACCACGGCGGCTTCGTGCCTTATACCGCAACCTTCCTGATGTTCGTCGAGTATGCGCGTAACGCTGCGCGCATGGCGGCGCTGATGAAGGCCCGTCAAATTATGGTTTATACCCATGACTCCATTGGTCTGGGGGAAGATGGCCCGACCCACCAGGCGGTTGAGCAGCTCGCCAGCCTGCGCCTGACGCCGAACTTCAGCACCTGGCGCCCCTGTGACCAGGTTGAAGCCGCCGTCGGCTGGAAGCTGGCTATTGAGCGCCACAACGGCCCGACCGCGCTGATCCTCTCTCGCCAGAACCTTACCCAGATGGAGCGTACCCCGGAGCAGGTGAACGCTATCTCCCGCGGCGGCTATATTCTGAAGGACAGCGATGGCCAGCCGGATCTGATCCTGATCGCCACCGGCTCGGAGATTGAGATCACCATGAAGGCAGCGGAGCAGCTGAGCGCCGAGGGTCACGAGGTGCGAGTGGTCTCTCTGCCATCAACGGATATCTTTGATGCCCAGGATGATGAGTACCGTGAATCGGTGCTGCCGTCAGACGTCAGCGCCCGCGTGGCCGTTGAGGCCGGGATTGCCGACTACTGGTACAAATATGTCGGCCTGAAAGGGGCCATTGTCGGGATGACCGGCTACGGCGAGTCCGCGCCGGCCGATAAGCTGTTCCCGTTCTTTGGCTTTACCGTTGAGAACGTGGTCGCTAAAGCGAAAAAAGTGCTTAACGTGTGATCCACAGCGTGGGCCAGGCGTCTGGCCCATGCCAGTTGTCACAGCTTGGCTCTTCTGCATAGCGCACCAGACGAAAGCGCTGGCCGTCAAAACGCCAGCGCGTCTGGATACCGCAATCCGCCAGCCCGCGACCTTTGGCAAGCGTTGTCAATTCGCGGGCTTTCTGATCGAATTCAGCATTCATTAGCTCCATCTCATCGTTGCCGCTGCCGGGGGTAAAGGGCAGGCGCAGGCGCACCGCTTTGGTCGCATAGGGTTTATGACGCGATACCAGCCAGGCGAGATCCACCGTATTGTAGGCTCCCGCTTCGCAGCTCACGATCAGCAGCGCTTTATCGTCGGTGAGGGCCGTCACGCGCACCTCTCGACGCATCGGATCCAGCGAACACTGGCTGCTGTTCATCCGCATGCTGCCGTAATCCAGTAGGGAATCCATCTCTTCACGGGTCAGCGGCGTCGGCGTCGGGTTCACTACTGCCACCCCTTTCAATGCCGGGGCAGGCGGCACGCTCAGCGAAGGATTGCCGCCCTTTTTGATCCACGCGGTTTCACTGCCGACGCGTTTTTGCTGGGCATCAATAAACAGCAGCGCTGCCTTGAGCCCGACCAGGGAGATCGTGCCCTGCCCGTCCTTGAGGGTTATCGCCTGCGCATTCTGAATGGTCTGTAAAAAAACGTTGATGGTCGGCGCATGCTCGGTGATCAACCGCCACGGCGAAATCGCCCAGTGCTGAGCCTCCAGCCGCAGCGGTATACCGTCGAGCAGCAGGCGTGGCGCAACGGGCAGCTCTTTTGCCGATGGCGTCTGGCTCCCGCCAAGCTCGATACGCAGCTGCGCATCGGTTCGTGCTCCCGCGCTGCGCGTCAGGGTCATGACGAGTCCATGGTGCTCGCCGGTATTGCGTGCTACGCAGAAATTTTGATTATTACAGGTGACCTGCCAGTCGGAAAAATTCTGCTGGGCGGGTGCCGCCCACGCAAACGAGGCGACAAACAGATTAAGCAGTAGCAGCAGCAAAACGCGATAACGCATGAACGGTACAACCCCAGAAGTAGAAGCGTAGCAAATAAACAGGGTATCTTCGTCGTCATGGGGTAGCCGACTCAATCGGATTTATCGGATAGATTTATTCTAAATACATGTTATTAACCCGATTAATATCAAGACATTAGACCGGAGGCCTGTAAATATTGCAGTAATATCACTGCCTTAGCGTCACGTATCTCGCCGCTGGCTACTGCTTCCAGCGCCTGGGTGAAAGGCATCTCAAGGACTTCAATATCCTCATCTTCTACGCCGCCGCCCGCGTTAGCCTTCAGGTTGTCGTTGTATTCGGCAATAAAGAAGTGAACAATTTCAGTCACGCCGCCGGGGGACATATACAGTTCAAATACCTTGCGCACCTCGCCGACCTCGTAACCCGTCTCCTCCATCGCCTCCTTACGCGCGCACACTTCCGGCGCGTCGTTGTCCAGCAGTCCGGCGCAGGGCTCAATCAGCCGACCATCTTCGTTGCCGTTCACCCAGGTAGCGATGCGGAACTGGCGAACCAGCACCACGCTGCGTTTCTCCCGGTTATAGAGCAGAATGGTTGCCCCGTTGCCGCGATCGTACACCTCGCGGCGGTGACGGATCACCTCCCCGTTGCGGCGGGTCAGATCGTAGGTGATATTGCGTAATACGAAGTAGTTTTCAGAGAGGATCTTATCTTTGATAACGTCTATTTTCAGCGACATACGGGCCCTATACGGTAAATGTGAGCCTCTATTTTACGCTTTAGGGCCGACCTTGTCGCGCCAGCTAATGTTCACCACCTGCGCAAACAACGTGATAATTTACACTTTCTCCTTTTTTTCTCCACGTTTAGTCAGGCGATTGCCGTTAAAGTGGCATAAAGCAATGTAGAGTTATAAAGCACAATAAAAGAGGTCTCCCTTCTGATGGCGAATTTCTTTATCGATCGCCCAATTTTCGCCTGGGTGTTAGCTATCATTTTGTGCCTCACCGGCACGCTGGCAATTCTTTCGCTGCCCGTAGAGCAGTATCCCGATCTGGCCCCGCCTAACGTGCGGATCGCGGCCAACTACCCCGGCGCCTCCGCACAGACGCTGGAGAATACCGTTACCCAGGTTATTGAGCAGAACATGACCGGGCTAGATAACCTGATGTACATGTCCTCACAAAGCAGCGCCACCGGGCAGGCAACGGTGACCCTGAGCTTTACGGCGGGTACCGATCCCGACGAGGCAGTGCAGCAGGTGCAAAATCAGCTCCAGTCAGCAATGCGCAAGCTGCCGCAGGCGGTACAGAACCAGGGTGTAACGGTACGTAAAACCGGTGATACCAATATCTTAACCATCGCCTTCGTCTCCACGGACGGCTCAATGGATAAGCAGGATATTGCCGATTATGTCGCGAGTAACATTCAGGATCCCCTCAGTCGGGTGAACGGCGTGGGCGACATCGACGCCTACGGCTCGCAGTATTCGATGCGCATCTGGCTCGATCCGGCCCGCCTGAACAGCGTCCAGCTGACAGCGAAGGACGTGACCGATGCCATTGAGGCGCAGAACGCGCAGATCGCCGTTGGCCAACTGGGCGGCACCCCGTCGGTAGACAAGCAGGCGCTGAACGCCACCATCAATGCCCAGTCGCTGTTAGAGACCCCAGAGCAGTTTCGTAACATCACCCTGCGGGTCAACCAGGACGGATCCGAGGTGCGTCTTGGTGACGTCGCTCAGGTCGAGATGGGCGCGGAGAAGTATGACTACCTGAGCCGCTTCAACGGCAAGGCGGCTTCAGGGCTTGGGGTCAAGCTGGCCTCCGGGGCCAACGAGATGGAGACGGCGAACCTGGTGCTCAACCGGCTTGACGAGCTGGCGCACTTCTTCCCGCACGGTCTGGAGTACAAGGTGGCCTACGAGACCACCTCCTTCGTTAAGGCCTCGATTATCGACGTGGTGAAGACGCTGCTGGAGGCTATCGCCCTGGTCTTCCTGGTGATGTACCTCTTTCTACAGAACTTCCGTGCCACCCTCATTCCAACCATTGCCGTGCCGGTGGTGCTGCTCGGCACCTTCGCCGTGCTCTACGCCTTTGGCTACAGCATCAATACCCTGACCATGTTTGCTATGGTGCTCGCCATCGGCCTGCTGGTGGATGACGCTATCGTGGTGGTAGAGAACGTTGAGCGCATCATGAGCGAGGAGGGTCTCTCTCCGCGCCAGGCCACGCGCAAGTCCATGGGCCAGATCCAGGGTGCGCTGGTGGGCATTGCGATGGTGCTCTCAGCGGTGTTTGTGCCGATGGCCTTCTTCGGCGGCACCACCGGGGCAATCTACCGCCAGTTCTCGATCACCATCGTCGCGGCGATGGTGCTGTCGGTGCTGGTGGCGATGATCCTCACCCCGGCGCTGTGCGCGACCCTGCTCAAGCCGGTGCAAAAAGGGGAGCAGCACGGGCAGACGGGCTTTTTCGGCTGGTTTAACCGCATGTTTAACCGCAGCGCGGCGCGCTATGAGTCCGGCGTCGCGAAGATCCTCCATCGCAGCCTGCGCTGGATGCTGATCTATGCCCTGCTGCTCGGCGGGATGGTATTTCTCTTCCTGCGTCTACCCACCTCGTTTCTGCCGCAGGAGGATCGCGGCATGTTCACCACCTCGGTGCAGCTGCCCAGCGGCGCTACCCAGCAGCAGACGCTGAAGGTGGTGGAGAAGGTCGAGAACTATTTCGCCACCCACGAAAAAGATAACGTGACGTCGGTCTTCGCCACCATCGGCTCTGGGCCCGGCGGCAACGGCCAGAACGTGGCCCGCATGTTTGTTCGTCTAAAGGATTGGGACGATCGCGATCCGACTACCGGCAGCTCATTCGCCATTATCGACCGTGCCACCAAGGCGTTTCGCGATATCAACGAGGCGCGGGTCTTCGCCAGCAGCCCACCGGCCATCAGCGGCCTCGGCAGCTCGGCCGGGTTTGATATGGAGCTACAGGATCACGCTGGCGCCGGGCATGACGCCCTGATGGCCGCCCGCGACAAGCTGCTGGAGCTGGCCGGGCGCGATCCGTCTCTGGCCCGCGTACGCCACAACGGTCTGGACGACAGTCCGCAGCTACAGATCGATATCGATCAGCACAAGGCGCAGGCGCTCGGCGTCTCTATCGACGACATCAACGACACGCTGCAAACGGCCTGGGGCTCCAGCTACGTTAATGACTTTATGGATCGCGGCCGCGTGAAGAAGGTCTACGTTCAGGCGGCCGCGAAATACCGCATGCTGCCGGACGATATTAACCTGTGGTACGTGCGCAACAGCGCCGGGGGCATGGTGCCCTTCTCTGCCTTCGCCACCTCCCGCTGGGAGACCGGCTCTCCGCGCCTGGAGCGTTACAACGGCTACTCCGCCGTGGAGATCGTCGGCGAAGCCGCCACCGGGGTCAGCACCGGTACCGCTATGGACATTATGGAAAAGCTGGTTAGCCAGCTGCCCGGCAGTTTTGGCCTTGAGTGGACCGCTATGTCCTACCAGGAGCGGCTCTCCGGCGCGCAGGCTCCGGCGCTGTACGCCATCTCCCTGCTTGTGGTCTTCCTCTGCCTGGCGGCGCTGTATGAGAGCTGGTCGGTGCCCTTCTCGGTGATGCTGGTGGTGCCGCTGGGGGTGATCGGTGCCCTGCTGGCCACCTGGATGCGCGGCCTGGAGAACGACGTCTACTTCCAGGTAGGGCTGCTTACCGTGATTGGGCTATCGGCGAAAAACGCCATTCTGATCGTCGAGTTTGCTAATGAGATGAATGCCAAAGGCCAGGATCTACTTTCGGCGACGCTGCACGCCTGCCACCAGCGTCTGCGACCGATCCTGATGACCTCGCTGGCGTTTATCTTTGGCGTCCTACCGATGGCCACCAGCAGCGGCGCAGGCTCCGGTAGCCAGCATGCGGTGGGAACCGGGGTGATGGGCGGGATGATCTCGGCCACCGTGCTGGCCATCTTCTTTGTACCGCTGTTCTTTGTGCTGGTGCGTCAGCGCTTCCCGTTAAAAGAGCGTCAGGAAGATTGAACAACAAAAAAGGCGGCCTACAGTGGCCGCCTCGCTGTTGCGTGATATGGTTCACGCTTTGTTATATTAGTGCTTCTTTCTTAGTGCGTATCCGGAATTATTTACGAAGCATGCCTTCGATAAAATCTTTCCAGTTCCCCAGTTCATGTTCAATCATAACAACCTCATCTAATTATTATGGGTATTCTACAAAAAATCGCCATTGCTGTGAAGAGACGCTAAATCAATTGCTATGATTGGCCACCTCCGCGGTATTTGTTTGGCTTGAATAGACTATGACGCAACGACATGTAAGAAAATGTGACATATAGCAATATTCCTAAAAACGGGCAGCGAAACGTTTCGCGAGCGTGACGCACTTCGCAATTTTGCGCTTTTGCTGGCTCAAGGTTGCAGAATAATTGCAGGGCGAGAGTCCAGGCATATATTGTGCAACACACAATTTAATTAGCAGACAAATATATTAAGGCCTGCCCGCCAGCTATTTTCTCTAATAGATTGTCATTATTCAAAATAGATGAGTACTAAACCGAAACTAAAACAAAATGCTTCACCCTCGCGGTGGATCGGGTAATACTCTCTCTTTACCTGCTTACAAAGTGAAATTTTATGAATAACTTCTCATCAGACGCGCTGCCGGTGATGTACGGCATCAAGAACTGCGACACCGTTAAAAAGGCGCGCCGCTGGCTAGACGCACAGCAGATAGCCTACCGTTTCCATGACTATCGGGCCGACGGGCTGGATGCGGCCCTGCTCGACACCTTTATTGCTGAGCTGGGATGGGAAGCGCTGCTGAATACCCGAGGCACCACCTGGCGCAAGCTGGACGACGCGCGGCGGGAAAGCATTCAAAATGCGCCCTCGGCGGCGGAGCTGATGCTTGAAATGCCTGCAATTATCAAACGCCCATTGCTCTGCGCGCCCGGTAAGCCTATGCTGCTTGGTTTCACAGAAACCAGCTACGAGCGCTATTTTAACGAGGTGTAGTCTATGTCATGCCCGGTTATTGAGCTGACCCAACAGCTTATTCGCCGCCCTTCTCTTAGTCCCGACGACGCAGGATGCCAGGCGTTAATGATTGAACGCCTGCGTGCTATCGGCTTTACCGTTGAAAGGATGGATTTTGGCGACACGCAAAACTTCTGGGCATGGCGTGGCCAGGGCGAGACGCTGGCGTTTGCCGGTCATACTGACGTAGTGCCCGCTGGCGACGCTGACCGCTGGATCAATCCGCCTTTTGAACCCACCATTCGCGATGGGATGCTGTTTGGCCGCGGCGCGGCCGACATGAAAGGTTCTCTTGCGGCGATGGTGGTGGCTGCCGAGCGCTTTGTGGCCCGGAATCCGAACCACAAAGGTCGTCTGGCCTTTCTGATCACCTCCGACGAAGAGGCCAGCGCCACGCACGGTACGGTCAAGGTCGTAGAGGCGCTGATGGCACGCAACGAACGCCTCGACTACTGCCTGGTGGGCGAACCCTCCAGTACCGAAGTGGTGGGCGACGTGGTGAAGAACGGGCGTCGCGGTTCGATGACCTGCAACCTGACCATTCACGGCGTGCAGGGTCACGTGGCCTATCCGCACCTGGCGGATAACCCGGTCCACCGCGCTGCGCCGATGCTTAACGAGCTGGTGGCTATCGAGTGGGATCGCGGTAACGAATTTTTCCCGCCGACCAGCATGCAGATCGCCAATATCCAGGCCGGTACCGGGAGCAACAACGTGATCCCTGGCGACCTGAAGGTGCAGTTTAACTTCCGCTTCAGCACCGAGCTCACCGATGAGATGATCAAAGCGCGCGTCGCTGCGCTGCTGGATAAATATCAGCTGCGCTACACCCTGGACTGGTGGATCTCCGGCCAGCCGTTCCTCACCTCACGCGGCAAGCTGGTGGATGCGGTGGTGAAGTCGATTGCGCACTATAATGAAATTGAACCGCAGCTGTTAACCACGGGCGGGACCTCGGACGGGCGGTTTATTGCGCGGATGGGGGCTCAGGTGGTGGAACTGGGGCCGGTGAATGCGACCATTCATAAAATCAACGAATGCGTAAACGCCGCCGATCTACAGCTGCTGGCCCGTATGTATCAACGCATTATGGAACGGCTCGTTGCATAATAGGCGTTTCTGAATGAGGACATGAGCATGGAATGGCTGGCTAAATACTGGTGGATTCTGTTACTGGTTTTCCTGGTGGGCGTGCTGCTGAACGTCATTAAAGACCTCAAGCGCGTCGACCATAAGAAATTTCTCGCCAACAAGCCCGATCTGCCCCCGCATCGCGACTTTAACGATAAGTGGGATGACGAAGACGACTGGCCGAAGAAGAAGTAGTCGGCTTTGATTACGCCGGGCGGCGTCACCGCTTGCCCGGCCTACAAATCTACATAAACTCTACAATATCGTCGTCGTTGAACCTGCCGCCGCTCTGCGCCTCATCAAAATAGTGCTTCGGCACGGTATAGCTCAGGCGGTCCAGCGCCAGCTGCATACCCTCATGGCTGATGCCGTGTCCCACATCATCAACGATATCCAGCGTCACATCGCCCCCGGCCTGTAACAGCGCCTCTTGGGCAGCAACGGCATGCGTCAGCTCGATCACGCGATTCTCCCCGCCGTGGATCAGGTGGATCGTTACCGCCGCGCTGATGGTCGCTGGCAGGCTGGCAAAGCGACCGCTAAAGGCGATCACCCGCGACGCCAGCGTGGGCTGGGCTTTTACCCCCTCCAGGGCCATGATCGCCCCCTGCGAGAAGCCGATCAGCGCCGTGGCCTGTGGCCCCAGTCCACTTTCTTTTTGCCAGTAACGTACCGCTTCAATAAAGGCGGGCATGATGGCGTCCACGCGTTCCTGACGATTCTCCTCGGTGACGCCCTGCACGGAGAACCACTGCCGCGCGGGAGCCGGACCGCAAGGTTCAGCCCCCCCAACGCTGACGATCAGCGCATCCGGAAAGCGAGCGGTGAAACCGGTGCCGACCTGCCCCATGGCGACCGGATTATCACCGACGCCGTGAAACAGCAGCAGCAGCTGGCTGGCAGGTTTATCCGGACGTTGTACTACATGGTAGTTATGTTCCATGGCGGTCTCCTTATAGCGTTGAGGTAAGTTTACGCCGCACGGCGGCGATGACCATGCCATTTAACTGAATGAGTTAGTTAAAAAAATTGCAGCTGTGCTATCTGCTGCTGGCTCTGTGCTGCCCGGTCCGCATCCAGAAAAGTTAGCGCCGCTGCCGTCTCGTGTCGTTGGGCAGCCAGCAGCGCCTTGCGTCCGGCCAGCCGGAGACGCTGGCAGGCCTGAGCCTCATTCAAACCCTGCTCCAGCTGGCTGCGCAGCGCCGCCAGCGGCAGGTTGCTGTGCATCAGCAGACGGCTGAGCGCCCCCATCGCCGCCGAAAGTGGGCGATGGGCAAAAGCAAAGCCAGCCAGCTCGTGCCAGTCATCACTATTAAGGGTAGTCGGCTCCCCCGGCGGCAGAGGTAACTTTTCGTCACGCCAGGGAGTTAGCCAGGGCAGATCCCTTGCCAGCCTGCGCTGCTCCGTCGCCACCAGCGATTCTGCCGCAGGGGTGAGCGGCAGGAGAGCCATCGCCGTGTAGCAGCCGCTGCTGGCTTCACGATGGCTGCCGAGACGCACCAGCTGAAAACCGCAGCGCTGCCAGAAGCGCCACAGCTCGCGGGTGTAACCGAAGCTTACCGACAGATAGTCGTAGCCTGCGCTGTGGGCGTGCGCTTCGGCGATCAGCCGCTGACCAATGCCCTCCCGCTGGCGTGAAGGGTGAACGGCAATACGGCTGATACGGCACCCGAACAGCGTAGCCGCCAGCGGGCTGGCACCGTGCGCCGCAAGCGACTGAGCGACAAGATTGCCGCGCGGCCGTCGAAAGCCCGCCCACACCGCCTGGCTAAGCGCGGGAGACAATCCCCCCTCCTCCACCAGCCACAGCGCGGCGATGGGCTGCTCTCCGGCCAGCGCCTGCCAGAAGCGCTGGCCCGGCGCATCCATCATCCGCCGCAGGTCGAGAGGCGATGTCCGGTAGTGGGCGCTGGTCAGCAGGCGGTAGAGCGCAGCGGGCTGCGCTGGCGAGGTTAGCCAGGCATCCTGCGTCAGAGGAGAAATACGGTATTCAGCGCCCGGAGCCGAACCGGGAAGGGCATCATCAAACAGCAGCAGGTCACTGATGAAGGCCTCAAGCGGGCAGCCGCTGGCCCAGCGTAGCGGCGTGCTGAGGCTACGGTGTTGCAAGCGATCCAGCCCGGCGCAGAGCTTCAGCAAAAAGCCCTGCCCTGTTCCCTCGTAGCCCTGCACGGTCGTCGTAAGCAGAACCCGGCTGAAGCCGGCGATCAGCTGGCGCAGCAGCGGACCTGGGATCGCTGCCGCCTCATCCACGATCAGCCAGTCAGGAAGAGGCGTATCTCCGTCAGCCAGCCGCTGACGCAGCGCATCCGGTGGCACAAAATTTACTTCCTCTCCGGCAAACTGTGCCAGCACGTCGGTAGCGGCGCGGGTGGGCGCGGTCACGATAGCATTGCCGTGCAAATGACGCAGATGCATTCCCGCCAGCGCCGATTTGCCGCGCCCGCGTGGGGCGGTCACTACCATGACGCCGGGCGACATAGCCTGTAGTTCAGCGAGAATTAAGGCCTGCTCCCGCTCCGGTGCACCGTTGGCCGGATGCCACGCCGGGCGCGGGGCAAACTCAGGCAGCGTAAGCGGCTGCCCCTGCTGCCAGAGAATGGTCTCGTCGTGGATCTGTAGCGTACGGCAGAAGTGGCTGATAAAACGCGGAGTAGCGATGGGCTGAGCGGTATCACTCCAGCGACAGGCGTCGGCGTCAGGCGCCTCTGCCCAGCGGGAAAGTGCGGGCGTCAGCAGGATCAGCCAGCCTCCTGCCCGCAGCGTACCGCTGAGCGCCGCAAAGGCGGCAACGTCAAAGCCGCGGCGAGCATCAAAGACGGCATGGCGGAACTCGCGGCCCAGCAGCGTAGTGAGCGCCCGAGGATGGCAGTAGTCTGCCGCCAGCGCGGCATCCTGCTCGTCACCCACCCATAGCGCCGACTGGTGCGCTATCAGGTCAGCGGCCTGCTGCTGGCACCACGTCTCTTCCCCGCTAATCACCAGCAGGCGACGGATGCCCTCACGCGCCATCTGCGCGCTCAGGGCAATTAAACGCTCCATGTCACCGTTCCCGAAAATAGAGCCTTACAGCGTTTTGCCAAAGGTATTGCACTGGGCGACATCACCCGTGTCGAAGCCGCGCTTAAACCAGGTGTAACGCTGCTCGGAGGTGCCATGGGTAAAGCTATCCGGCACGACCCGGCCCTGACTCTGCTGCTGAAGACGGTCGTCACCAATCGCTTCGGCGGCGTTCAGCCCCTCCTGCAGATCGCCCTCCTCCATCACGCCCTGCTGCTGCATGCTGCGGCCCCAGACGCCAGCAAAGCAGTCCGCCTGCAACTCCATCTTCACCGACAGGCGGTTAACTTCTGCCTGGGAGGCGTTTTGCTGCAGCTGGCGCACCTTCGGCTCGATACCCAGCAGCTTCTGCACGTGGTGACCCACTTCGTGGGCAATAACATAGCCCTGAGCGAAGTCGCCCGCCGCGCCGAGCTTGCTCTTCATCTCATCGTAGAAAGAGAGATCGATATAGACTTTGCTGTCCGCCGGGCAGTAGAACGGCCCCATGACCGACTGACCAGTACCGCAGCCGGTCTGGGTATAGTTGCGGTACATCACCAGAGTCGGCTGCTGATAGGTGCGGCCCATTTTCTCAAACAGCTGGGTCCACGTCTCTTCAGTGGTGGCAAAAATGACGCGGGTAAACTTCGCCGCTTCATTCTCCTGAGGCGTGGCCACCTGCTGGGTACCCGGCTGGGACATCGGCTGCCCGGTGAGCAGCCCGGTTAAATCCACGCCGTAGTAGCCGCCGATCACCACAATCACCAGCAAGATAATCCCGCCCTTGCCCCGGGGCAAACGCAGCCCACGGCCACCCAGCGGGCTACCTGATTCGCTACGCCTGTCTTCAACGTTATTACTTTCGCGACGCCCTTGCCAACGCATAATCACCTCAGAGATATTTTAATAAATATGATTGATCGTAGGCGGTTAAGGGCAGGATTACCATAAGAAAGGTGCTGTAACAGGCCGGAGGAGTGGGGAACGCCTCCGGCTAAGAGCCAAAGAGTGAAACTAGTCCAGTTTCACGCCGAGACGGTGGGCCACGGCTTCATAGGCTTCGATCACGCCGCCAAGGCTCTGACGGAAGCGGTCTTTATCCATTTTATCCATGGTCTCTTTGTCCCACAGGCGGCTGCCGTCCGGGGAGAACTCGTCGCCCAGCACCACTTCGCCGTTGAACAAACCAAACTCCAGCTTGAAGTCCACCAGGATCAGACCGGCATCGTCAAACAGTTTGGTCAGCACATCGTTGGCCATATAGGTCAGCTCTTTCATGCGCGCCAGGTTTTTCTGATTCACCCAGCCGAAGGTTTCGCAGTAGGAGTCGTTAACCATTGGATCGTGCATTTCATCGTTTTTCAAGAACAGATCGAACAGAGGCGGATTGAGGATCATCCCCTCCTCAACGCCCAGACGCTTCACCAGCGAGCCCGCTGCGCGGTTACGGATAACGCACTCCACCGGCACCATCTCCAGCTTCTTCACCAGGCACTCGGTATCGGAGAGCAGCTGCTCCATCTGTGTTGGGATGCCTGCCTCTTCCAGCTTGCTCATAATGAAGTGGTTGAACTTGTTGTTCACCATGCCTTTACGATCGAACTGTTCAATGCGTGCGCCATCCCCTGCTGACGTATCATTGCGGAATTCGAGCACCAACAGGTCGGGGTTTTCCGTGCTGTATACGGTCTTCGCTTTGCCACGATACAACTCAGCTTGCTTTTGCATCTTTGTTACTCCAGGTTCCAGGTGTGATGATTTGAAGTCTAACTGCGGCCATTATCCGCTACGCACACGTTTGCGTCTACCCTGATAAAAAAGGCCGGAGCAATCCGGCCTGATTTTTTTACTTAAATGCAGCTTCGAAAACGGCCACCAGCGCGTCGTTTTGCGCCTGGGTCAGGGTGTGCCCTTTCGGATCGATAAACTGCAGGCTGCTGCGGTTATCGAGATCGCCTACCTGTAACTTGTAGTCACCGGAGGTCAGGCCCGGATCGCGCGCGCCAAGTGCCAGCCAGTCGCTGTCTGAGAGCGGCTTGTAGGTGACCGCCATGCTGCCGGTTGAGCGCGTGGAGTCGGTTACCTTCATGCCCACTTTCTCAAGGGTCGCAGGCAGGCGCTGCCAGACTACGTTAAACGGCCCACGGACTACGAGCATCGGCAGACCGGTATCGTCGGCACCGCTCTGTACGTCGAGGGTGGCGGCAGAGCGGTTCTGCGCGGCGTTCTGTGACGCAGTGGCGGTTTTATCCAGCCCGGCGGAGATCGCGTTCAGCATTTCGGTGCTGTAGCGCTGCAGCGAGGCGGTATCGGCCACCGGCTTGCCAGCCTGCTCCAGGTTCATCAGCTTGACGACAACCGCCTGCTGATAGCCCTGCGGCTTAACCGAGATTTGATAACGGCCACGGTACTGCTGATCTTCGTCGAGGCGGTTCCAGTCAACCCAACCGGTGGTCAGGGTCTGCGCGGCATCGTCACGTTTATCAATCGCGTAGTTGTTGCCCTGAACCGTGCTTACCACCTGTGGCCACAGCGTGCTACGGTTGCCGTTCTCCACCAGCAGCGTTGCGGTATCACCGGTAAACTGGGTGCGGGCACCCGTTACCAGCGCCAGCGGCTGGGCCGGTGGGCGGATATCCAGCGCTTTACCAACGGCACCGCTGCCGTTAGCTACTGGAATGTTGTAGTCACCGTTCTGCACTGGCAGGATCATGCCAGCAGGCGCATGAAGTTCACCAAGCGGCGCGGCATCCAGATAGGATTCATCACCGCTAACCTGGCGCTTGTAGCGCGAGTCCGAATTACAGGCAGCGAGCAGCATAACAAGCGAAACACTCGCTACCTTCACCAGGCGCGACTTCTGTACTGAGTAAGCCATCAAATCTCCCTAAACTTTACAGCAAACCGGCGTGCTTAAGCGCAGCGGTAACAGCCTCACGACCGTGGTCGGTAATCGGCGTCATCGGCAGACGCAGCGTGTCGGTCGCCACAAGCCCCAACTCCTTACATGCCCATTTCACTGGGATAGGATTGGGTTCGACAAATAGTTTGTTGTGTAACGGCATCAGACGCTGGTTAATCACCCGCGCTTCGCTAAACTGCCCTTCGGCAGCCAGACGGCACATCTCTGCCATGTCGCGTGCGGCCACGTTAGAGGTCACGGAGATCACACCGTGACCGCCAAGCTGCATAAAGTCCAGCCCGGTGGCATCATCACCGCTCAGAAGACCAAAGTCATCTGAAACCAGCTCTTTGATCTGATGAACACGACTTAAGTTCCCGGTAGCCTCTTTGATTGCGACAATATTGTTCACTTTCGCCAGGCGACCTACGGTTTCAGGCAGCATATCGCAACCGGTACGCGAAGGTACATTATACAGAATTTGCGGCAGATCAGTGTGTTCCGCGATGGCTTTAAAATGCTGGAACAGCCCTTCCTGCGTTGGACGGTTGTAGTAAGGCGTTACCGTCAGGCAGCCTACCACACCGCTGCCGTTGAAGCGCTCGGTAAGGCCGATCGCCTCGGCGGTGGCATTTGCACCGGTGCCTGCAATAATCGGGATGCGCCCGTCGGCCAGTTCAAGCGTCAGCATCACGACGTCACCATGTTCCTCATGGCTCAGCGTGGCGGACTCACCGGTGGTGCCTACCGATACAATCGCCGAGGTTCCGCTGGCGACATGATAATCAATCAGTTTCTTCAGGCTTGACCGGCAGACATTACCTTTCTCATCCATCGGTGTAACAAGCGCGACAATACTTCCCGTGAACATGGGCCATCCTCTGTGCAAACAAGATTCTCAATGGTACGTTTGGTGCTGTAATAAAAGCAAGCGACGCGAGGCGTTCCGGCGGTTGTATGCCGGTTTTTTTTATGCTTTCCTTAGGATTACCGAAACCGTTAGCGAAGCATCTATAGGAAGAACAGGTTTGACCCCTTCATCACAACATTATCTGGTTATCACCGCGCTAGGTGTCGACAGGCCTGGTATCGTCAACACGATCACCCGTCACGTGAGCAGCTGCGGCTGTAATATTGAAGATAGCCGGCTGGCGATGCTCGGGGAAGAGTTCACCTTTATCATGCTGCTTTCCGGGTCATGGAACGCCATCACCCTGATTGAATCCACGCTGCCGCTGAAGGGCGCAGAGCTGGATCTGCTGATCGTGATGAAACGCACCACCGCGCGGCCCGGCGCGGCGCTACCCGCCACGGTGTGGGTGCAGGTTGAGGTAGCGGACTCCCCGCACCTGATCGAGCGCTTCACCGCCCTGTTTGATGCCCACCAGATGAATATTGCCGAGTTGGTCTCTCGCACCCAGCCTGCCCAGGCCGGTGCAGCCGCCCAGCTCTTTATTCAGATCACGGCCCATAGCCCGGCGCTGGAAGATGCGGCAAAAATTGAACAAGCTTTCAAAGTACTATGTACAGAATTAAATGCGCAGGGCAGTATAAATGTCGTCAACTATTCCCAGAACGATGAACAGGATGGAGTGAAGTGATGAATCCACTGAAAGCCGGTGATACCGCACCGAAATTTAGCTTGCCGGATCAAGACGGAGAACAAGTTAATTTGGCCGACTTCCAGGGACAGCGTGTATTGGTCTATTTCTACCCGAAAGCCATGACCCCAGGCTGTACCGTTCAGGCCTGTGGCCTACGCGATAACATGGACGATTTAAAGAAAAAAGGTGTGGAAGTGCTGGGCATCAGCACCGACAAGCCGGAAAAGCTCTCCCGCTTTGCTGAAAAAGAGCTGCTGAACTTTACCCTGCTGTCCGATGAAGACCATCAGGTCTGCGAGCAGTTTGGCATCTGGGGTGAGAAGTCGTTTATGGGGAAAACCTACGACGGCATTCACCGCATCAGCTTTTTGATTGGCGCTGATGGGGTCGTTGAGCACGTGTTCAACGATTTCAAAACCAGCAACCACCACGATATCGTGCTGAACTGGCTGCAGGAGAACGCGTAAAGTATTAAGGCCCGGCGGCGCTACGTCTGCCGGGCCTACACGCTACTCTTCCACCGCCGGGACATCCGGCCAGGCATGCACCACCGCCTTGATTAGCGTGGCGAGCGGGATCGCAAAGAACACGCCCCAGAAGCCCCACAGTCCGCCGAAGATCACCACCGACAGAATAATCACCAGCGGATGCAGGTTCACCGCCTCCGAGAAGAGCACCGGCACCAGCAGGTTGCCGTCCAGCCCCTGAATGATCAGGTAAACCGCAAAGCAGCTCCAGAACTCGGTTCCCAGCCCAAACTGGAACAGCGCCACGCCGATCACTGGCAGCGTGACCACAAAGGCGCCAATGTAAGGGATAAGCACCGAGAAGCCCACCAGCACCGCCAGTAGCAGCGAGTAGTTGAGACCGAAGAGAATAAAACCAATCCACGTCGCCACGCCGACGACGATCATCTCCAGCACCTTGCCGCGAATATAGTTGGTGATCTGCTGGTTCATCTCCACCCACACCTGCCCTGCCAAGCCACGGTTGCGCGGCAGAATGCGGCGTACGGCGTTGAGCATCTGCTCTTTGTCCTTCACCAGGAAGAAGACCATCAGCGGCACCAGCACCAGATAGACCGCGAGCGTTAGCAGCCCTACCAGCGAGGCGACGGAGTATTTGACCACCGAATCCCCCAGGCTGAGCATGCGGGTGCGCATGTTCTCCGCCATGGCATCGATAATGCCCGCGTCCATCAGCGCCGGATAGCGTCGCGGCAGCGTGGCCGCAAAATCAGAGAGCTTGTTGAGCATGCCGGGCATATCGCGGATCAGATTGATGCCCTGCTGCCAGGCGATAGGCATCACCACGAAGGCCATCAGCAGCAGAATGCCGACGAACAGCACCAGCACGATGCTGGAAGCGACGGTACGTGAGCAGCCGACGTTTTCCAGCCGGGCGGTAGGCCACTCCAGCAGGTAGGCCAGCACGATGGCGACCAGCAGCGGGGCTAATAACCCGCTAAAAAAGAACAGGATGCTAAACCCTGCCAGCAGAATGACCAGCAGCGCAATCGCCTCCGGATCGCTAAAGCGACGGCGATACCACTGCATTAACATTTCGAGCATAACTTACCTTACCTATAGGTCCCTGGTGGGTTTTCCGGAGGAATTGTATCGAAGTGAAACAAAAAAGACTTCGCTTTTCGACGCTGCCACAGGAAACTAACGCATCAATTGATTAAGATGTTCATCATGCTCGCCATACAGGATTGAGGTTATGTTCAGGACGTTGAGAAAAACGCTGGTTGCTACCCTGATTGCTACCCTGACGCTGGGCCAGGCCGCGCCGGTCTTTGCGGATTCAGCGGATACCCTGCCGGATATGGGCACCTCGGCGGGCAGCACGCTGTCGATTGCCCAGGAGCTGCAGATGGGCGACTACTACGTTCGCCAGCTGCGCGGCAGTGCGCCGCTGATTAACGATCCCCTGTTGGTGCAGTACATTAATGGCTTAGGGATGCGCCTTGTTGCCCATGCCAATTCGGTACGCACCCCGTTCCACTTCTACTTAATCAATAACGACGAAATCAACGCCTTCGCCTTCTTTGGCGGCAACGTGGTGCTGCACTCGGCCCTCTTCCGCTATGCCGATAACGAGAGCCAGCTGGCCTCGGTAATGGCGCATGAAATCTCTCACGTTACCCAGCGCCACCTGGCGCGAGCGATGGAAGATCAGAAAAACAGCGCGCCGCTGACCTGGGCGGGCGCATTAGGCTCTATTCTGCTGGCGATGGCCAGCCCGCAGGCGGGGATGGCGGCGCTAACCGGTACTCTGGCCGGCACCCGTCAGGGAATGATCACTTTTACCCAGCAGAACGAGCAGGAGGCAGACCGCATCGGCATTCAGGTGCTACAGCGCTCGGGGTTCGATCCGCAGGCGATGCCGACCTTCCTCGAAAAGCTGCTGGATCAGGCCCGCTACTCTTCACGACCGCCGGAGATCCTGCTGACTCACCCCCTGCCGGAGAGCCGTCTCTCGGATACCCGCAACCGTGCCAACCAGATGCGGCCGGTGGTGGTCCAGTCTTCAGAAGATTTTTACCTGGCCAAGGCGCGTACGCTGGGAATGTATAACAGCGGGCGTAACCAGCTTACCAACGATCTGCTGGATGCCTGGGCTAAGGGCAACGTGCGCGAACAGCGTGCCGCCCAGTATGGCCGGGCACTCCAGGCGATGGAGGGCGCTAACTACCCCACCGCCAGCCAGGCGTTGCAGCCCCTGCTGAGCGCAGAGCCAGGCAACAGCTGGTATCTCGATTTAGCCACCGATATCGATCTCGGCCAGAGAAAGTTTGATCAGGCCATCAACCGGCTGAAAAATGCCCCGCGGCTGAAAACCGACCCGGTGTTGCAGCTCAACCTGGCCAACGCCTATTTGCAGAGCGGCCAGGCAAGCGAGGCGGAGAAGATCCTCAACCGCTACACCTTTACCTATAAAGATGACACCAACGGCTGGGAGCTACTGGCGCAGACCGAGGGCACGCTCGGCAATCGCGATCAGGAGCTGGCCGCCCGCGCCGAAGGCCTGGCGCTGCACGGTCAGCTGGATCAGGCGATCTCGCTGCTGGGCAGCGCCAGCGCGCAGGTGAAGCTGGGCAGCATGCAGCAGGCGCGCTACGACGCCCGCATTGACCAGCTGCGGCAGATGCAGGAACGCTTTAAGCCTTATACCAAGATGTAATCAGGAGAATGTATGTCCGACGCGGTCACGATCTACCATAACCCTCGCTGCTCGAAGAGCCGCGAGACCCTGAGCCTGCTGCAATCCCACGGCGTTGAGCCGCAGGTGGTGCTCTACCTGGAGACACCGCCGGATGCGGCCACGCTGCGTAACCTGCTAAAGATGCTTAATTTAAGCAGCGCCCGGGATCTGATGCGGCAGAAGGAGGAGCTCTACCGCACGCTTAACCTGGCGGACAACGGTCTGACGGAAGAGGCGTTAATTCAGGCGATGGTCGAGAACCCGAAGCTTATCGAGCGCCCTATCGTGGTGAAGCACGGCCAGGCGCGCATTGGCCGACCGCCGGAACAGGTGCTGGAGATCCTGTAGTAAACAGCGTAGGCCGGATAAGCGTAGCGCCATCCGGCGTTTTCACAGCTTCAGGATCTCTTTCACAAACGGGATCGTCAGCTTGCGCTGGGCGGTAATAGAAGCGCGATCAAGCTGATCCAGCGTCTCGAACAGCGTGCGCATCTCGCGATCCAGCCTCTTGAGCAGAAAACGACACACGTCCTCCGGCAGCTCGAAGCCACGCTGGCGGGCGCGCAGCTGCAATGCCAGCAGCTTATCCTCATCCGACAGCGGCTGAAGCCGGTAGATCTGCCCCCAGTCGAGGCGCGAGGCCAGATCCGCCAGGTGCAGATTGAGCTGGCGCGGCGGGCGATCGCCGGTGATCAGCAGGCGCGTGCGGCCTGATTCCAGAATGCGGTTGTAGAGATTGAAGATGGCCATCTCCCAGGGATCGTCCCCGGCGATGCACTCAATATTGTCGATACAGACCAGCGACAGCTGCTCCATGCCGTCCAGCACTTCCGGCACAAACCAGGTACGCTTATCGAGTGGAACATAGCCCACGGCGTCGCCGCGTGCGGAGAGCTCGGCGCAGGCGGCATGCAGCAGATGGCTGCGACCTGCACCTTCCCGCGACCAGAAGTAGATGTATCCGCTATGATCCTGACGCAGCACGTTTTGCACAGCCGCCAACAGAGAGGGGTTATCACCCGGCCAGAAACTGGCAAAGGTTTCATCGTCGGGAAGATAGAGTGGCAGAGAGAGCTGCGCCGGTGCGTTCAGAGATACCTCAACAGGGCTTACGGAAAACGCAGCGAGTTTACCACAAAACGATGCGCGGTTTGAACCGGGCACGACGCCCGGTTCAATTTCCAGATTGGTTCAATTTCCAGATTAGCGCGGAGTGACGTCGTTCTCCTGGGCGTCAATCACCTCTTCTTCCGGACGCAGGACGCTAATAAGTTTGAAGATCAGCGCCAGGCCGATGCCAACGATGGTCGCCAGCGCCATGCCCTTCAGCTCTGCTGCGCCGATGTGTACCTTCGCGCCGCTGACGCCGATGATCAGGATCACCGAGGTCAGGATCAGGTTCTGCGCTTTGCTGTAGTCCACCTTGGATTCAATCAGCACGCGAATACCAGATGCGCCGATTACCCCGTACAGCAGCAGCGACACACCGCCCATCACTGGAACCGGGATGATCTGGATAGCCGCCGCCAGCTTGCCGACACAGGAGAGCAGAATGGCAATGATCGCCGCCCCGCCGATAACCCAGGTGCTGTAGACGCGGGTAATCGCCATTACGCCGATGTTCTCGCCGTAGGTGGTATTCGGCGTGGAGCCGAAGAAGCCGGAGATGATAGTGGAGAAGCCGTTGGCAAACATTGAGCGGTGCAGGCCCGGATCACGGATCAGGTCGCGCTTAACGATGTTGGCCGTGACCACCAGGTGACCGACGTGCTCGGCGATGACCACCAGCGCGGCAGGCAGAATGGTGAAGATAGCGAACCACTCAAAGCGCGGGGTGTAGAAGGTCGGCAGAGCAAACCAGTGCGCCTGGGCAATCGGGGTGGTATCCACCACGCCCATCGCAAACGACAGCGCATAGCCCGCCAGCACGCCGATCAGGATCGGGATAATCGCCAGGAAGCCGCGGAACAGCACCGAGCCAAACACGGTCACGCCCAGGGTAACCAGCGAGATGATCACCGTTTTGCTGTCCGCAGACTGCCCATCTGCTGGCAGCAGGCCAGCCATGTTAGCCGCCACGCCTGCCAGCTCAAGGCCGATTACGGCTACGATTGCGCCCATCGCCGCCGGAGGGAACATCACGTCCAGCCAGCCGGTGCCCGCTTTCTTGACGATAAACGACACCAGGCAGAACAGCACGCCGCACATAATAAAACCGCCGAGCGCCACCTCGTACCCGAGCGGCAGCAGAAGCAGCACCGGGGAGATAAACGCAAAGCTGGAACCCAGATAGGCAGGAATTTTACCCTTACAGATAAAGAGATAGAGCAGCGTACCGACGCCGTTAAACAGCAGCACGGTAGCCGGGTTAATGTGAAACAGGATTGGCACCAGCACGGTTGCGCCGAACATGGCGAACAGGTGCTGCAAACTAAGCGGGATTGTCTGTAAAAGCGGCGGTCTTTCACTCACCCCGATAGCACGGCGCGTCATAGTGTTTTCCTCTGAGTTGTGTTTTGTATAAGGCGAACTGCGTCTTTTATTCAAAAAAAAGCCGACTATCAAAGTCGGCTCTTTTTCATTTATTCAATTACTTGGTACCAAAAATCTTGTCGCCGGCATCGCCGAGACCAGGAATAATGTACCCGTGCTCGTTAAGCCCCTGATCGACCGATGCGGTATAGAGTTCGATATCCGGATGCGCCTTCTCCAGCGCGGCCACGCCTTCCGGCGCGGCAACCAGCACCAGCACCTTGATGCTGCTGCAGCCCGCTTTTTTCAGCAGGTCGATGGTGGCGATCATTGAGCCGCCGGTCGCCAGCATCGGGTCAACCACCAGCGCCATACGCTCGTCGATGTTCGATACCAGTTTCTGGAAGTAAGGTACCGGCTCCAGGGTCTCTTCGTCGCGGTAGATACCGACCACGCTGATGCGCGCGCTCGGGACGTGCTCCAGCACGCCTTCCATCATGCCCAGACCGGCACGCAGGATTGGCACCACGGTAATTTTCTTACCTTTGATCTGCTCGATTTCCACCGGGCCGTTCCAGCCTTCGATGGTCACCTTCTCGGTTTCCAGATCGGCGGTCGCTTCATAGGTCAGCAGGCTGCCTACTTCAGAGGCGAGTTCACGAAAGCGTTTGGTGCTGATGTCATGCTCACGCATCAGTCCCAGCTTGTGTTTGACGAGTGGGTGTTTTACTTCCACGATCTTCATACTCTTCTCCTTCCCCAGACAGTTGGCAGCCACAAAAAAAATCGCCGGATTATACCGCTTTTTCTCCGTTGCGCTATAGGTAGAGGGTTGATCCCGATCAATCAGATTGAAAATCAGTATATCGCAACGATCTCTGAGAGCCATGAATAATGGACTCGCAAACGTTTGCCTTGACTGTTAGAATTGCGCCGAATTTTATTTCTATCGCCATGTGGGGATCCAAGCAGTGACCGATAAAACCTCTCTCAGCTACAAAGATGCCGGTGTTGATATTGACGCAGGTAATGCACTGGTTGACCGAATCAAAGGCGTAGTGAAGAAAACCCGCCGCCCGGAAGTGATGGGTGGACTGGGTGGCTTCGGTGCGCTGTGCGCGCTGCCGCAAAAATATCGTGAGCCGGTGCTGGTTTCCGGTACTGACGGCGTGGGCACCAAGCTGCGCCTGGCGATGGATCTCAAGCGTCATGACACGATCGGCATCGATCTGGTGGCCATGTGCGTTAACGACCTGGTGGTTCAAGGCGCTGAGCCGCTCTTCTTCCTCGACTACTACGCCACCGGCAAGCTAGACGTCGACACCGCGGCCAGCGTGATCAACGGCATTGCGGAAGGCTGCCTGCAGTCCGGCTGTGCGCTGGTCGGCGGCGAAACCGCTGAGATGCCAGGCATGTACCATGGCGAAGATTATGACGTCGCGGGCTTCTGCGTGGGCGTGGTTGAGAAATCGGAAATCATCGACGGCTCTAAAGTCACCGACGGCGACGTGCTGATTGCCCTTGGCTCCAGCGGCCCGCACTCTAACGGCTACTCGCTGGTGCGCAAAATCGTTGAGGTGAGCGGCTGCGATCCAGAAACGACCCAGCTCGACGGTAAATCGCTGGCGGATCACCTCCTGGCCCCGACCCGCATCTACGTGAAAAACATTCTTGAGCTGATTGCCAGCGTGGACGTTCACGCTATCGCCCACCTCACCGGCGGCGGCTTCTGGGAGAACATTCCGCGCGTGCTGCCGGACAACACCCAGGCGGTGATTGACGAATCCAGCTGGCAGTGGCCTTCCGTATTCAACTGGCTGCAGCAGGCCGGCAACGTCAGCCAGCACGAGATGTACCGCACCTTTAACTGCGGCGTCGGCATGGTCATCGCCCTCTCTGCTCAGGATGCCGATAAGGCGATTGAGCTGATGAGCGCGAAAGGTGAAAAGGCCTGGAAAATCGGTATGATTAAAGCCTCTGATTCCAGCGAGCGCGTGGTCATCGAATGAAAAACATAGTGGTGCTAATTTCCGGTAATGGAAGCAACTTGCAGGCAATTATCGACGCCTGCGCGCAGAAGAGAATTAACGCCACTGTTCGTGCGGTATTCAGTAACAAGGCCGACGCGTTCGGCCTGCAACGTGCGCGTGAGGCCGATATCGCGGCCCACGCCATCACGGCCGATCAGTTTGCCAGCCGTGAAGCGTTTGACCGTGAGCTGATGATGGAGATCGACGCCTACGCGCCGGATCTGGTGGTGCTGGCAGGCTATATGCGCATTCTCAGCCCCGAGTTTGTCGCCCACTATCAGGGCCGCCTGCTGAACATCCACCCCTCCCTGCTGCCGAAATATCCCGGCCTGCATACCCACCGTCAGGCGCTGGCCAACGGCGACGAAGAGCACGGCACCTCCGTGCATTTTGTCACCGACGAGCTGGACGGCGGACCGGTGATCCTGCAAGCCAAAGTGCCGGTATTTCCTGGCGACGGTGAAGAGGATGTGACCGATCGCGTCCAGACCCAGGAGCACGCGATCTACCCTCTGGTGGTGAGCTGGTTTATCGATGGCCGTCTGGCGATGCGCGAGGGTGCCGCATGGCTCGATGGCGTTCAGCTCCCCCCACAGGGACACGCCGCCGAGTAGATCCTCTCTTGCCGGGCAGCCTGTGCCGTCCGGCAATAACCTCCGCATTATCAGATTACTGTCATACTTATCTGTCACAATTGGACAAGCTGTGGTAATTCTCACCATAATAAAGGCTGAGATGGATTTGCCACGTCCCGAGATTGAACCGGAGTGTGAGTTGTAATGGGTCAGGAAAAGCTATATATCGAAAAAGAATTAAGCTGGTTAGCGTTCAATGAACGCGTGCTGCAGGAAGCCGCCGACAAGAGCAACCCTCTTATTGAGCGAATGCGTTTCCTCGGCATCTACTCCAATAACCTTGATGAGTTCTACAAGGTGCGCTTTGCTGAGCTTAAGCGCCGGATTATCATCAGCGAAGAGCAAGGCTCCAACGCCCACTCCCGACACCTGCTCGGTAAGATCCAGACCCGTGTACTGAAAGCGGATCAGGAGTTCAACGGTCTGTACAACGACCTGCTGCTGGAGATGGCCCGTAATCAAATCTTCTTGATTAACGAACGCCAGCTCTCCGAGAACCAGCAAACCTGGCTGCGCCACTACTTCAAACACTATCTGCGCCAGCACATCACGCCGATCCTGATCAACCGCGAAACCGACCTGGTGCAGTTCCTGAAAGATGACTACACCTATCTGGCGGTAGAGATTATTCGCGGGGAGAGCATTCGCTACGCGCTGCTGGAGATCCCGTCGGATAAGGTGCCGCGCTTTGTTAACCTGCCGCCAGAGACGCCGCGCCGCCGCAAGCCGATGATCCTACTGGATAACATCCTGCGCTACTGCCTGGACGATATCTTCTACGGCTTCTTTGACTACGATGCGCTGAACGCCTACTCGATGAAGATGACCCGTGACGCCGAGTACGACCTGGTGCACGAGATGGAGTCGAGCCTGATGGAGCTGATGTCCTCCAGCCTGAAGCAGCGCCTCACCGCCGAGCCGGTACGTTTTGTCTACCAGCGCGATATGCCGGACGCCATGGTGGAGATGCTGCGCGACAAGCTCACCATCTCGCGCTATGACTCCACTGTACCGGGCGGCCGTTACCACAACTTTAAAGACTTCATCAGCTTCCCGAACGTCGGCAAAGCCAACCTGGTGAACAAGCCGCTGCCGCGCCTGCGCCATGTCTGGTTCGATAACTTCCGCAACGGCTTCGACGCCATTCGCGAGCGGGACGTGCTGCTCTACTATCCGTACCACACCTTTGAGCACGTGCTGGAGCTGCTGCGTCAGGCCTCGTTCGACCCTAACGTGCTGGCCATCAAGATCAACATCTACCGCGTAGCGAAAGATTCACGCATCATTGATGCGATGATCCACGCCGCGCACAACGGCAAGAAAGTGACCGTGGTGGTGGAGCTGCAGGCGCGCTTCGATGAAGAGGCCAACATCCACTGGGCCAAGCGCCTGACCGAGGCCGGGGCGCACGTGATCTTCTCCGCGCCGGGGCTGAAAATTCACGCCAAGCTGTTCCTCATCTCGCGTAAAGAGGGTGAAGAGGTGGTGCGCTACGCTCACATCGGCACCGGTAACTTTAACGAGAAGACCGCCCGGCTCTACACCGACTACTCCCTGCTTACCGCCGATGCACGTATCACTAACGAAGTACGCCGGGTGTTTAACTTTATCGAGAACCCTTACCGGCCAGTCCACTTTGAGTACCTGCTGGTATCGCCGCAAAACTCGCGCCGCCTGCTATACGATATGATCGACCGCGAGATCGCCAATGCGCAAAACGGTCAGCCGTCAGGGATCACCCTCAAGCTCAACAACCTGGTGGATAAAGGCCTTGTGGATCGGCTGTATGCTGCATCCGGCTCCGGCGTGCCGGTTAATCTGCTGGTGCGCGGTATGTGCTCGCTGATCCCCGAACTCGAAGGGCTGAGCGATAATATCCGGGTGATCAGCATCGTGGACCGCTATCTCGAACACGATCGCATCTATATTTTCGAAAATGGCGGCGATAAGCAGGTTTACCTCTCGTCTGCCGACTGGATGACGCGTAATATTGACTATCGCATTGAGGTTGCGGCCCCGCTGCTCGATCCGCGCCTTAAGCAACGCGTGCTGGACATCATTGAGCTTCTGTTCAGCGATACCGTGAAGGCGCGGTATATCGACAAGGAATTGAGCAATCGCTATGTGCAACGGGGCAATCGCCGCAAGGTTCGCGCGCAGCTGGCGATTTACGACTATATCAAATCACTCGAACAACCAGACTAATCTATGCCGATAAATGACAATACCCCACGGCCGCAGGAGTTTGCTGCGGTCGATCTCGGTTCGAACAGTTTCCACATGGTCATTGCCCGTGTGGTGGATGGCGCCATGCAGATCATTGGCCGCCTGAAGCAGCGCGTGCATCTGGCCGACGGCCTGGATGAGAACAGCGTTCTGAGCGAAGAGGCGATTGAGCGCGGCCTGAGCTGCCTGTCGCTGTTTGCCGAACGCCTGCAGGGTTTCGACCCGGCTAACGTCTGCATTGTTGGCACCCACACTTTGCGTCAGGCCGCCAACGCCGCTGATTTCCTCAAGCGTGCGGAGCAGGTCATCCCCTACCCGATTGAGATCATCTCTGGCAATGAAGAGGCCCGACTGATCTTTATGGGCGTTGAGCATACGCAGCCGGAAAAAGGCCGCAAGCTGGTGATCGATATTGGCGGTGGCTCTACGGAACTGGTGATCGGCGAAGATTTTCAACCTATCCTGGTTGAGAGCCGCCGTATGGGCTGCGTCAGCTTCGCGCAAACCTATTTCCGCGGCCGCATTATTAACCGGGAGAACTTCCATCGCGCGCGCATGGCGGCGGTGCAGAAGCTGGAGAGCCTGACCTGGCAGTACCGTATTCAGGGCTGGAACGTGGCCCTGGGCGCATCGGGCAGCATTAAAGCCGCCCATGAAGTGTTGCTGGCGATGGGCGAGAAAGATGGGTTCATCACCCCTGAACGGCTGGATAAGCTGGTCACCGAGGTGCTGAAGCACGACAGCTTTGACGCGCTGAATCTGCCGGGGCTCTCCGACGAGCGCAAGGCGGTCTTCGTGCCTGGCCTGGCGATTTTGTGCGGCGTGTTTGACGCACTGGCCATTCGCGAGCTGCGTCTCTCTGACGGCGCGCTGCGTGAAGGGGTGCTGTATGAGATGGAGGGCCGTTTCCGCCATCAGGATATCCGCAGCCGCACCGCGCAGAGCCTGGCCAACCAGTATAACATTGACCGGGAGCAGGCCCGCCGCGTGCTGGAGACCACAACCCACATGTACGAGCAGTGGGAAGCGCAGAATCCAAAGCTGGCAAATCCGCAGCTGGCGGCTCTGCTGAAGTGGGCCGCGATGCTGCACGAGGTTGGGCTGAACATCAACCACAGCGGGATGCATCGCCACTCGGCCTATATCCTGCAGAACAGCGACCTGCCTGGCTTTAACCAGGAGCAGCAGCTGATGATGGCGACCCTGGTGCGCTTCCACCGCAAAGGTATCAAGCTCGACGATCTGCCGCGCTTTACCCTGTTCAAAAAGAAGCACTTTTTACCGCTGATCCAGCTCCTGCGCCTCGGCGTACTGCTGAACAACCAGCGCCAGGCGACCACTACCCCGCCGACCCTGCGTCTCACCACCGACGATAACCACTGGACGCTTAGCTTCCCTCGTGACTGGTTCTCTCAGAACGCGCTGGTGCTGCTGGATCTGGAGAAAGAGCAGGATTACTGGGGCGCGGTCACCGGCTGGCTGCTGAAGATCGAAGAGGAGCACTCCTCCGGCGTCGCGGCCTGATCCGCACCGCCCTAGCCTCTCCTATGCTCAGGCACGCTGTGACAGTGCCTGAGCGTCTCCCGCCAGCGTCTCAAGCGGTATGGGTTTACCAATCAAGAACCCTTGCAGATAGTCGATCCCCAGCGAAAGGGCAGCGCTGCGCACCTCCTCGCTTTCGACGTACTCCGCCACCACCCGCATCTTTTTCATCCGTGCCAGATGGCAGATAGAGGCCACAATCTGGTAGTCGAGGCTGTTTGACGTCAGATTGCGAATAAAGCTGCCGTCAATCTTCAACATATCGGCGTTGATGTTTTTCAACCGCGCATAGCTGGCATAGCCGGTCCCAAAGTCATCTATGGCCACCCGGCAGCCCAATTGCTGAAGCTGGCCCAGGGTCTGGTTTGCCTGGTTAATATTGGTCAACGAGTTACTCTCCGTGACCTCAAAAATAATCTGCCAGGCCTCAACGTTGTAGCACTCAAGCAGCCTGGCGACCTCACGGGCAAAGTTGCTCCGGCAGACGGAGGCTGGCGACAGGTTAACTGAGAAGCGCGCCCCCGGCTCCGTTTCACGATAGTGCGCCATAAAGCGCAGCGTGTGTTCAATTACCCACAGGTCGATGCGTGACGAAAGGCCAAACTCATGGGCTACCGGCAGGAACGCATCCGGGCCGATAAGCTCGTCGTCGTCGCCGAGCATCCGCAGCAATATCTCATGGTAGTCGTCGCCGCGTATGCCGGCGATCGGCTGGGCCATCAGGCGGAACCGATCCTCCTCCAGCGCCCGTTGCAGGCGGTTCATCATCTCCACCTTACCTTTCAGGCTGCGCTGTAGATTGACCGACCCGCGGTGCTGAAGGCTTTCTGGACTCTGGGTTTCCAGGGAGAGATCCGCCGTGGTGCTCAGCTCGCCCAGCAGCAGATAGAGATGCGACACCGGCGAACGCACGTAGCAATAGCTTATGCCTACCTTGGGCTGCAACGGCATGCCATCCCAGGCGAAGCGGAACTGCTTGATCCGCTTATCCAGCTCGGCGATGCGCAGCGCGTAGGATTCGGTATTGAGCCGGATAACGATGTCATATCCCGACAGATGGTATACGCACTCATTGCTTTGTAGCCACTGCGTTAGCCACTCGGACAGCATCTGCTTGTACTGGATGCGCAGCATAATACCGTAGTGCCTTCCCAGCAGCTCCAGATCGGGGATGCGTAAAAAGCAGAGCACCGACCACGGGGTATCCGCCAGCGCGCGGTTGAGCGCCCGCAGGTTTGGCATATTGAGAACCGGGTCGAGCCACGCCAGTCGGCTAACCCGCTCGTGCATCCGCCGCTGGCGCGTTGCCAGCATCGACATCCAGGCAATGATAAACGAGAACACCAGGTAGCTGGAGGAGAGGATCGTCAGCTGGATTGCGTAGCGCGGCGAGACCGGCGTATAGCGGTAGAAGTAGTGAATGCTTACCATCATAAACGGCGTCCAGACGATAGACATCAGGCGATAGCCATAGCGCATCGACCCCCACAGCATCACCGGGAGCAGCAGCGACAGCGTGTAGTTAGTGGTGAAGATGCCGGTGTTTTCATCCCACGGGGAGAGCATCAGCAGCATTAGTAGCGCAATAACGGCAAACCACACGACTACCTCCAGCCGGGTCACCTTGGGATCAAAATCCCGGCGCAGGCGAGAGAGATAACCTTTTATGTGGCGCGGATGGTGGAGCACCCTGATCAGCAGATAGCAGAACGGCGTTCCGGTCAGCCCGCTGACCAGCAGCGCCTGATAGTTAATCAGCGTGCGCAGGCTAAACGGGGTCACGCCGGTCAGGGCCTGATAATTGTCATACAGGCCGAGCCAGGTGATGGTATGGAAGATCAGCAGGAACAGCGTGGCCGGGCAGACGGCCTGCCAGAACATACGCTGCGCGGTGAGCTGCGCATTGCCGTAGGAGACGTTATGTCGCCGGGTAACGAAGATCCGGTAGCCGCCCCAGCTTACGATGATGGGCACCATAAAATGGACGATTTTAAGCAACGTCTCTGGGGCGCTGGTGTGCGGATAGTAGTGCCAGGCCAGGGAGAGAATAATACCAGGCAGTGCCGCCCAGCCGTAGAAGAGCATCAGGCTCAATAAGAGCGAGAGCGGCAGATAATAGAGTATCATGCTGCCATCCGAGACCCAGGTAAAGGTATCGACCATGTGGGCAAGGGGCAGCAGCAGGAAAGGCAAGACGAGCGGCAGCGCCCACCATTTAGCTTTATAGAGAGTATAAATTTTCGCGTAGCTCATCGATGTTCAGTGTAAAACCCAGCGTGCTGAAATCGATTTCAGGCGGGGTTCCAGGCTAACCATGAAGATTATAGAGTCGGTCAGACTGTGCTATTTGTGAAGAGTTTAGTGCCACAAAGACGGCTGCAATTGACCAGGATCAAGCAATCCTATGCCTTTTAAACGTCGCCCTCTCTTCTTCGCGCAATTTTTGTTAATAATTCATGCGCTTTACTATTATTTCATTATTGGTGCTTTAGTAAATGCTTTCTTTGACGAAATTTTACATAACGACCGATTGATCTGCGCTGCGCTCTGTGCATTAATACAGCAATCGCCCGCCTGTCGGGTTAACCCTTAGGAACCTCTTGTGAGCCAGTCACACAGTATGCGAAAACGACAGCGATTTGACAGTCGCATGACCCGTATCGTATTGCTTATCAGCTTTTTCTTCTTCTTTGGACGCTTCGTCTACTCCTCTATCGGCGCCTGGTACCATCATCAGGATAAAGCCCAGTCACAGCAGATTAGCCAGCCTATCGACACAACAGCGTCACAACGCTGACAAGATTTGACGCGTATCGCGTTAAGCACTTGTATTTGCTATGCTGAAAGCTTGAGCCATGCGCGTTTACCAGAAATAGGTTGATTTCGTCAATGCCGTACACGAACGCCCCACGAGGAAGCCGCTGCAAAAATGAAGAATGCCAGTAAGCTGGCTACTATCAGAGCCAGATAAACACCACTAGCAGAATAAACGGTTAGTAGCAATCCTGTCAGAGCTGGATTGATTGCCCCACCAATCCCACCCAAATTCTGGAAGGAAAAAAAGAATGCTCTATTGCCAGGTGGAGCAATCATATCAATCACGCTATACTGTAAGGGCATAAAGATAATTTCTCCGAACGAGAAAAAGACCATGCCTATTCCCCATAACACAGGGCTATTACCTGCACTCCAGAAAACAGATAACCCTGTGATCAAACATAATACGCCACACAAAAAGCCTATACTTTTACTGATACGATCAATGAAGATCCCAGTCACATATTGAAAAAGAATGACAGTTGCAGCATTCGTTGCCATAAGTAACGAGATAATATGACTTGTTGTATGAGGATCATATTGTGTCATTAATACTTGTGAAATACAACTCGCGAATCTCCCGAAAACAAAAGAGCTGAGAAAGATACCGACCGTAAAAACCAGCAATAGCCGATAAGCAGAGCTGTGGGTATTGATTCTCATATTATTTCCACTCGCGGGTATATCACGCTTTGCACTGTTCAGGTTCAACTTTGCCGTCAATACAAGAGCAATCCCCCCGGTCAGTGACGACAGATAAAATGGCAATAGGATATCCTTCCCGGCGATCCATGTACCCAGAAGAGGCCCAACCATCCAGCCAATATTAACGAAAGTGTAATTCAGTGAAAAATAGCGATTTTTATCCTCATTAGGATAATGCTCTGAAATAAAACATTTCACAATAGTTGAGTATACAGAATAGGCACTATTGATCAATGTAAAACTGATAATGAAAATGAGGACAGAGGGTAGCCATACCAGAAGCAAAAATGCTCCCATAAACACCACTAACGAGAAAATCAATAGTTTTTTATGGCTATAATGGTCTGCCAACTTTCCAGCAGGAAGACTAATTAGCATCCCTAACACCATCGCCAGCGTCAGAGTACTACCCGTATCAAGAATATTCATTTTCAAATGATTATGAAGATAAAGAGGTAAAAATGGCAGAGTTATTCCTCTGCCAATGGTAGCAATAAATGAGCTAATCACGATAAGAAAGACATTCACATCGCTAAAAATATATTTCCTGGCAAGATTTATGTTCTTCACTGAAGCAGCTCCAGGTTTAAGTCTGTGGACACATAATTATAAAATTCATTTAGCATATTCTGAAGCTGGCTGTGGCCATCAACGATAATCTGCATTCTGCCGATCGTCTGACCTGCAAAAACCGGACAAACCTGCTCTCCCTCAGGCAGTTCACAATATACCGGCGCAAATCTCTTCAAAACGGCTTTACGGAATGACTCAGGTATATACTCCGTATCTCGGACTACATCAAAACGTACGGCTGAGGCAACCTTTCCAGTTACAGCTAAATTTTTTAAATCGATTCGCTTGCCACTATGGACATCCGCCAACCATGCAAAAATATTATTCCCTGTAAGATTATTATAAAGATAGGGCATGTAACTCCCCATCAGACGTGGGTTAACTTCTACTAAAATGGGTCCAGCTTTTGTAAGAATTAATTCAATATGGAAAATACCGTGAGCAAGTTGCAAAGCCTCGATAACAGAAAGGGTATAATCCTTACAGGCAGATAACTCCACCGTAGTGATATTCGCTGGCATATCTATCCGATACTCGATAAGTTCATTACTTATTGATCTCTGTCGTCCCGAGACCATCAAAACGGTAGCCTTTTCCCCGTCATGCAGGACTTCAACGGAAACCATTTTTCCAGATAAATACTCTTCAATAATGAATCCACGGCGATACTGTTCCTGCATCTTTAACGGTGCGGCTTCCACCTCTTTCTGTATTTCTTCCCAGGCAATTATCAATTGATCGGCGTTTTTTACAATCGCTGTGCCAAAACTATTCCGCGATGCTCCCGGTTTAATCACCAGAGGATAGCCAATAGTTGCAACGACCTGTTCAAGCTCGTCCCGGGAGTGGATATGAGCATATCTGGCATTTCTGATACCATTTAAATCAAGAAGATTTCGCGTTTTCTCTTTATTTCTGCTATTTGTCACCGCCACACTCGACGGAAAGGGCAAGTCGAAATATTCAGCTACGACTGATGCTGACTCCATAGAGTTTTCAGCAACACAAATAACACCATCAATTTTTTGGATATTATTAACATTTACAGCAACCTTGATTAGCTTACTAAAATCATCTGTATCCTCCAAATAATAAATACGCTGAATGCGTTTCTTTATTTCATCCGTTTCAGTTGTAGTAACATATCCAACAAAGCTTGATGATTCGATGTAAGTTATCTCATGGCCCAGGTCCATGATGCATGAAAGAGTTTTCATCCCCGTCAAATTAGCATTAACAATCAAAAAGTGGGCCATGTGCATTCTCTCCAGTTAGCGTTAGTGATTTTTTTTAAATAGGCGGTATTCATAATCGCTAATATCAACTCCTCATAAGTAAAGCCCAGCGAGGTAAACATTTGGGTAAAATTGCCACCTCTGGATATACCGGGGATGGTGTTTATTTCTAGTACCCATGCTCTATTATCTCTAAGTATCATATCTACACGGGCAATACCTTCACAGCCGGAGTGAGTAAATGCATTCCATGCGGTTTCTTTTATCATCCTTGTGAGGTTAGGTGAGAATCCGCCAAGACGAAATTTGACCTCACTATCACTTTTACCAAGTTTCATTGCTGCGTCATAAAAATCTGTTTCTGTTTCAGCAGTCAGAACGGGAAGAATGTAATAACCTGTTGAAAGAAGAATTATCCCCACAGTGACAAAAGTACCTTTGATATATTTTTCGATAAAATACTTACTGTAGGGGCGACTGGACTCAGCGTATAACCAATCATCCAGTCTTTTGTTATCAGATAGTAATGTTATGCCCAAGCTACTTCCCCCCATACGATCTTTAAGCATGACAGGGAAATCTAACGTTCGAACCTTTTCTGCAATCGTTTCACGATTATCGGTTGCTACAATTTCATTAAAGGGAGGCGTTCTAACCCCAGCCCCATTAATAACATACTTAAAATAAAGCTTATCACAACATAATGCGCTAGCCGCAATACCAGGACCGGGGTAATCCACCCCAATATAATCAAGCCAGCCTTGTATTCTTCCATCCTCGCCGTACTCCCCTTGCGCATAGATAAAAGCAAAGTCGGCAACATTAAGGTAATCTTTAATTTTTTTGTCTTTACTGGCTACTCGCTTATAGTTGAATCCCATTGAGCTCAGTGCATCATCAATTGATAGAACGCCTCTGATCTCACTGGGTGCATCACTCGTATATATTCTGTTTTCTTCAGAATGATCGCCCTCAATAAGTATAATAAATTTATTAGCCAGACTTTCCTTCAGACTGGCCAGCACGCTCTTTTCTTGTGCTAGCACTGTATTCAAATTATTTTCATCTTTAAAAAGAGAGGTCATCATTGCATCCTTCATTATATTTTACCTATAAAATAAAGTAGCTAGCCTGTACCTTTAAGAAATCATATTGAATTTTGAGATGTAGCGTTCTCCGGCATCCGGAGAAATACAGACAATGTTTTTATATTTTCCTGTCTTTCTGATTTTTTGCGCCAGTGCCACAATAGCGCCACTTGATAAACCCAGATCAATCGCATCACTCTTTAAAAGATGATAACAAGCCTCGAATGCCTCATCATCACTAATTGAATAAATTTCATCAATACAGTTTTTATCATAAATAGTAGGAATATAATCAGAACCGACTCCCTCTATTCTCCACGGAGAGTGCGTAAATATGCCGCCATACTTGTGAGAATAGAAAATCGAACCTTGAGGATCGGCAGCCAGGATTTTTACGTTCGGCGCATGCTCTTTAAAGTAGCGAGAAAGCCCCATTGCCGTACCACCAGAACCAATACCACAAATTACCACATCGACACTACCTTGTGTTTGTTGATATATTTCTGGCGCGGTAGTCAAGTAATGCGCCTCTGCATTATACGGGGAGGAAAATTGATCCAGATAATAACGTCCAGAACTAGCTGCATAGCATTTTGCAACTTCCAGACAGTGCTCTTTTGTTCCCGGCTTAGCGTTTGAATCAGTTATGATAATTTTGGCTCCAAGATGTTTAATAAGTGCGAATTTTTCCTTGCTGATTTTGTCAGAAGTAATGATTGTGACAGCGTAGCCTTTATGTTTACCAATCCAGGCTATTCCTACGCCAGTATTTCCAGACGTAGCTTCTACCAACTCCATACCTGGGCTGATCTTCCCTGCTATTTCGCACTGTTCAATCATACGAAGCGCAATGCGATCTTTTATCGAACCACCTGGATTAAACGACTCAAGTTTTAGAAAGATATTTGATGTGTATTTTGTCGATTTCAATACATGTACAAGCGGAGTATTTCCAATTGCCTCGAGTATATCTCTTAAAATTGTACAAGCCATTATATATCCTTATGCTCCATGGATGAGCGGTTAAGATAGAAATGGTTGAAAACAACTTAATGACAACCCGGCCTAAAAATAATTTGACAATTTTTATGTGTCAACTTAAAATATATGTAACAAATAATATTTTAAAACATCAAAAAAAGGCAATTAACACACGCCTGCTCTACACTCACCATTAAAAGTTAGACGCATACTCTAAATATAAACTGCTTTTATTATCTTATTGAAACAACTCCTAACAATTAAACTCAATAAAGAACAAAGCCCCTCAAAAATTCTAATTATGTGATTTAGATTCAATTTTAATATTTATTTTATGCTATGCGTAGCAATTATAACTGCATACACTTTCACACAAGCTTTTAGGATTTGGTTTTTCCTTTATCGATATGAATGTTTTGCATTTAAAACATTCACCATAAATATGGAAGTTACCATTAAAATGAAATAATTTATACATTGAAAAAATCGCACCCGTTGAAATGATAGCCGTAGACAAAATCCCTAACACGGTATTGATTGCGGTGAAAGGACTCCGCTCCTCTACTCAAAGCAAATGATGATGGCGTACTCGTTGAGGATAAAAGCGGCTAGATAGTATGCATGGCTCGATCGGGTACCAGGGATCCGGGGCGCGCTGGCTTTCTCACTGGCGCTCACGGTGGTCATCGCCGTTCTGGCAATTGCTATCGTCACGTATCAAACGCTGCGCGCTTCGGGCATTATCAGTAGGTCACTGAAACAATAATGATTAAAATAACAGGAGATAAAATGAAGCTGCACTCTGAACGACTCATTCTGCGCAAGGTAAAGCGTTCCGATCTGAACGATCTGTTTCGTATCTATGGCGATCCTGCGACCAATAGATTTAACCCAGCCGGGCCGCACCCGGATATCAACCATTCCCGCACGGTGTTGGACGGCTGGCTTAAGCATTGACAGACCTAAGGGTTCGGCAACTGGGCCGTCTCGCGAGCTGACAGACCTGACGAGATTGTCGGTTTTGGCGGAATACGTATCGTGCAATACGACACGTTGACGATTAACAATCTGGGCTATCGCCTGGCGGTAGCAGCATGGGGCAAGGGTCTTGCGACCGAGTTCGCCAGTACAGCGCTGCACTACGGCTTCGATGCGTTAAAGCTTGATGAGGTTTCGGCGATGGTGCGGAAAAATCATACCGCGTCACAAAAGGTGTTATCCAAGTGCGGATTGGAGTTTGTCAGAGAGGTCCACGATGTAAAAGACGCGCCGCCGAGCCTGCTCTATACGTTGACGCGGAACCGTTACAGAAGCAAAGATTGGTAAGGCGATAGGGAAACCCTCTGTAAGAGTAGAGGGCTTGATCCGTTGAGGTGGGCTATTCTAAGCTTAGATTGCTCGCTAATCTGCTTTTAAGCTACTCACATCACGAATAGATGTTAACAACCTATCGCCTGTGTTCACCTCTGGCTTTCCCTAATATATAACTTGCAACGTAAGCAATGGCAAATGACCCGATAAAACCAGCAACCTTCATGGCAATATTATCGAAAACAAATAGTGAATAAAGAGCCACAAAACTCATCGCTACTGTTATAGTTCCTTGTAATGCATAAGCAAGAAACCAACCGATGAACTTAACCATTTTTAGAATTCCAGATAAATTCTGCCCGATTTATTATATCCTATAAACGAACATTAGTTTCATGGGTGTTTAATCAGCAGCCAGACGATAACATACCTTACAAGTACAATAGTGTTTTAACACCCTCTAAGAATAAATAAATCAAGTAAACTTATTCACAACAAGAATACAAGAGAAGGTTATAAAAGGATTTATACAGTGAAAAAAAACAGCATCTTAGCGATCGTCATAGCGGCTTTAGCCCTGGGGGTTTTCTTTGTTAAAAAACCCGCCCCCGCTGAAGTGATGGCCGTAGACAAAACCCCTAACACGATATTGATTGCGGTGAAAGGACTCCCCTTCTCTGCTAAAAGCAAACTGAGCTGGTGGCTTGATAACAAAAGTCTTTTGGTATCACAGTATAAACTTGATTTCACCGAGCCTCATGAGCAACCCAGCGTCTACATCTATGACTTTGGCGATGGTTTTAAAAAAGAAGAGACGAAAGACAGACTATGCTTTGACAACGTATTGCCGCCCAATAACTGCATTGATAAAAACATCGCTATGGTCATTTCTCAACTCAGGAACGGAGAGATAAAACTCACCATTGATGATGATGTCTTCATCCAGGATAAAAGCGGCAAGATAGTAAAACAAAGCCCGCATTAAGCGGGCTTGGAATACTCAGCAAATAACAACGCTTACCAAGCGGTTACTCCCACTCAATCGTAGCCGGTGGTTTGCCGCTGATATCATACACCACACGCGAAATGCCATTAACCTCATTAATTATGCGGTTAGAGACGCGACCTAAGAAATCGTACGGCAGGTGCGCCCAGTGTGCGGTCATAAAGTCGATGGTCTCAACCGCGCGCAGGGAGACAACCCAGTCGTACTTACGGCCGTCGCCCATCACGCCGACGGAGCGTACCGGCAGAAACACGGTGAAGGCCTGGCTGACTTTGTTATAGAGGTCAGCTTTGCGCAGCTCTTCAATGAAGATAGCGTCAGCGCGGCGCAGCAGGTCGCAGTACTCTTTCTTCACTTCACCCAGCACGCGGACGCCCAGACCTGGACCCGGGAACGGGTGACGGTAGAGCATGTCGTACGGCAGGCCCAGCTCAAGACCAATCTTGCGCACTTCGTCTTTGAACAGCTCACGCAGCGGTTCAACCAGACCCATCTTCATCTCTTTCGGCAGGCCGCCCACGTTGTGGTGAGATTTGATGACGTGTGCTTTACCGGTCGCTGATGCAGCGGACTCGATGACGTCAGGGTAGATGGTGCCCTGTGCCAGCCACTTAACTTCTTCCAGCTTCAGCGCCTCTTCGTCAAACACTTCAACGAAGACGCGGCCGATGATTTTACGTTTCGCTTCCGGATCGTTCTCACCAGCCAGCGCGTCAAGGAAACGCTGCTCGCCTTCAACGTGAACAATGTTCAGGCCGAAGTGATCGCCAAACATATCCATCACCTGCTCGGCTTCGTTCAGGCGCAGCAGGCCGTTGTCAACGAACACACAGGTCAAACGATCGCCAATGGCGCGGTGCAGCAGCATCGCGGTGACGGAGGAGTCCACGCCGCCGGAGAGGCCAAGGATCACCTTGTCATTGCCAACCTGCTGGCGAATACGCTCGATAGCGTCGTCGATAATTTTAGCCGGGGTCCACAGCGCTTCACATTCGCAGATGTCGCGCACGAAACGCTCCAGCATACGCAGGCCCTGACGGGTGTGGGTCACTTCCGGGTGGAACTGCACGCCGTAGAAGCGCTTCTCTTCATTAGCCATAATGGCGAACGGACAGGTCTCGGTGCTGGCAACGGTCACGAAGCCTTCCGGGATAGCGGTAACTTTGTCGCCGTGGCTCATCCACACGTCCAGCAGCGGATTGCCCTCTGCGCTCAGGGAGTCCTCAATACCGCGCACCAGCGCGCTCTGAGTCATCACTTCAACCTGGGCGTAGCCAAACTCACGCTCGTTGGAGCCTTCAACGTGGCCGCCAAGCTGCATCGCCATCGTCTGCATACCGTAGCAAACGCCGAATACCGGTACGCCTGCCTCAAATACATACTGCGGCGCGCGCGGGCTGTTGTGTTCAGTGGTGCTCTCCGGGCCGCCGGACAGGATGATCCCGTTCGGATTGAACTCACGGATTTGGGCTTCGGTGACGTCCCAGGCCCACAGCTCACAGTAGACGCCCAGCTCACGCACGCGGCGGGCAACAAGCTGGGTGTACTGCGAACCAAAGTCGAGGATAAGAATACGATGCTTATGAATATTGTCGGTCATTGACGATTGTTCCGAGGCAGAAGCAGATAGAGAAAATAAGTGCCGGGCAGCGTTACGCCCACCCGGCCTATAAATTAAATCAGGAACCCATGCGGTAGTTCGGGGACTCTTTAGTGATGGTCACGTCGTGAACGTGGCTCTCCTGAATGCCCGCCCCGCTGATGCGTACAAATTCAGCCTGCGTACGCAGCGCGTCGATAGTACCACAGCCGGTCAGACCCATACAGGAGCGCAGGCCGCCCATCTGCTGGTGAATGATCTCTTTCAGGTAGCCTTTGTACGCCACGCGGCCTTCGATACCTTCCGGCACCAGCTTGTCAGCGGCGTTATCGGTCTGGAAGTAGCGATCGGAGGAGCCTTTAGACATCGCGCCCAGCGAGCCCATACCGCGGTAGGATTTGTAAGAGCGGCCCTGGAAGAGTTCGATCTCGCCCGGGGACTCTTCGGTACCGGCCAGCATGGAGCCTACCATCACCGCCGCCGCGCCTGCGGCAATCGCTTTAGCGATATCGCCGGAGAAGCGGATACCGCCGTCGGCGATCACCGGAATACCGGTGCCTTCAAGGGCTTCAACCGCGTCGGAAACGGCGGTGATCTGCGGAACGCCCACGCCGGTCACGATACGGGTAGTACAGATAGAGCCTGGGCCGATGCCCACTTTCACCGCGCTGACGCCAGCGTCGGCCAGGGCACGTGCGCCTGCGCCGGTCGCTACGTTGCCGCCGATGATCTGCAGGTTAGGGTATTTTGCACGGGTCTCACGAATACGCTGCAGCACGCCTTCGGAGTGGCCGTGGGAGGAGTCAATCAGCAGTACGTCAACGCCAGCGGCAACCAGCGCATCAACGCGCTCTTCGTTGCCCGCGCCCGCGCCTACCGCAGCGCCCACGCGCAGACGGCCATGCTCGTCTTTACAGGCGTTCGGCTTACGTTCGGCTTTCTGGAAATCTTTTACGGTGATCATGCCGCGCAGATGGAAGCTATCGTCCACTACCAGCGCTTTCTCAACGCGTTTTTCGTGCATTTTAGCCAGCACGACGTCACGGGTTTCGCCTTCGCGCACGGTAACCAGGCGCTCTTTCGGCGTCATATACACGCTTACCGGCTGGTTCAGGTCAGTCACGAAACGCACGTCACGACCGGTAATAATACCGACCAGCTCATAGTCTTCCGTCACTACCGGGTAACCGGCAAAGCCGTTACGCTCGGTCAGCGCTTTCACTTCATGCAGCGTGGTGGTTGGCAGAACGGTCTGTGGGTCGGATACGATACCGGACTCATGTTTCTTCACGCGGCGTACTTCTTCCGCCTGACGCTCGATGGACATGTTTTTATGGATAAAACCGATGCCCCCTTCCTGCGCCAGGGCGATAGCCAGGCGTGCTTCCGTCACGGTGTCCATTGCCGCAGAGAGCATAGGAATGTTCAGGCGAATGGTTTTGGTAAGCTGGGTGCTGAGGTCGGCAGTATTCGGCAGAACGGTAGAATGAGCGGGAACGAGGAGGACGTCGTCAAACGTCAGGGCTTCTTTAGCGATACGTAGCATGGGCAATATCTCTGACCGGGTGGTTAAATATTGCCGTGGCATTATACAGAGCGTAACCGATTGCATCTACACTTTTTTGGAAAAATAGTTGCGATTGCGGCCCATCGGGTTACTATCGATTAATTAACCTTCTGATTTAAAATTTGATCCGGCTCACATGTCATCGATGCAATCCCCCGCAATTTTTACCGTTAGCCGCCTGAATCAGACGGTGCGCCTGCTGTTGGAAAGAGAAGTTGGACAGGTCTGGATCAGCGGTGAGATCTCAAACTTTACTCAGCCTGCCTCCGGTCACTGGTACTTCACGCTGAAGGATGATACCGCCCAGGTACGCTGTGCGATGTTCCGCAACAGCAACCGTCGGGTCACCTTCCGTCCCCAGCACGGACAGCAGATTCTGGTCCGCGCCAGCATTACGCTCTACGAGCCGCGCGGCGAGTATCAGATCATCGTTGAAAGCATGCAGCCCGCAGGGGAAGGCCTGCTCCAGCAGAAGTACGAGCAGCTCAAGGCGAAGCTGGCGGCAGAGGGGCTGTTCGACCAGCAGAGTAAGCAGCCGCTTCCCTCCCCCGCCCACTGTGTAGGGGTGATCACTTCGAAAACCGGGGCCGCGCTGCACGATATTCTGCACGTGCTTAAACGTCGCGATCCCTCTCTGCCGGTAGTGATCTATCCGACCGCCGTTCAGGGTGAAGATGCCCCAGGGCAGATCGTTCGCGCCATTGCGCTGGCGAACAGCCGTAAAGAGTGTGACGTGCTGATTGTCGGACGCGGCGGCGGTTCGCTGGAGGATCTCTGGAGCTTCAACGACGAGCGTGTGGCACGGGCGATTTTCGCCAGCCAGATCCCTATCGTCAGCGCCGTCGGCCATGAAACCGATGTGACCATCGCCGACTTTGTGGCCGACCTGCGTGCGCCGACCCCGTCAGCCGCCGCAGAGATGGTCAGCCGCAACCAGCTTGAGCTGCTGCGTCAGCTGCAAAGCGGGCAGCAGCGACTGGAGATGGCGATGGATTACTATCTCGCTAACCGCACCCGTCGTTTTACCCAGCTGGAGCACCGGCTACAACAGCAGCACCCGCAGTTGCGGCTGGCGCGTCAGCAAACCGTGCTTGAGCGGCTGCGCCAGCGGATGACCTACGCGATGGATAATCAGCTTAAGCGTTCAGGTCAGCGCCAGCAGCGGATGACCCAGCGTCTGAATCAGCACTCGCCACAGCCGCGTATTCACCGCGCCCAGAACCGGGTGCAGCAGTTGGAGTACCGTCTGGCCCAGCTGATGAGCGCCAGGCTCAGCGCCACTCGCGAACGCTTTGGCAACGCCATGACCCATCTTGATGCCGTGAGCCCACTGGCTACCCTGGCACGCGGCTACAGCGTAACCACCGCGACGGATGGCAACGTGCTGAAGCAAACCAAACAGGTAAAAGCTGGGGATGTGCTTACTACCCGCCTGGTTGATGGCTGGGTGGAAAGTGAAGTGAAAGGCGTGACCGTTGCTAAAAAAACGCGGGCGCGCAAAAAAACCTGACCTGACGCTAGTTCGCCTGATGATGTCTGTCAGGCGTAACGGCAAGCATCACCCATGACAGGCCGGAAAAAACAGCCAATGCGCCAGCCGCGCCGATCGCACCATAGAGCTGGCCGAAGAGAACCGAACCTACGACCTGCCCAGCGGCCAGCATCAGGAATGCCATACTGACGCCCGCCGCTGGTGAAGGTTGCGCAATCTCCGCCCCCTGCACCAATAGCACGCCGGACAAAATGACATACCCCGCGCCGCTCATCGCTACCACTGGAAAAAGCCACCCGCTAAAACCGTGGCTCAACGCCAGCGCGGCCAAAGATGCGGCCATAAAGAACTGCGATCCCCAGTAAACGCCCCGCATGCCGATACGTCGCGCCACGGTGCCGGTAAACACGGCGATGACGCCTGCTCCACCGCTCACCAGCCACAGGATGTTTGTCATCGCGCTATCTACTTTGGTGTGCTGCTGAAGTAACTCAGGCCCAAAGCTCCACCATGCCGCGCTGGCAATACCGCTAACAAACGCAATAACTAACAGCCGAAACATGCCCGGCTTGCGAAAAAGGGCGCGCCAATGCGGCGATCCCTCTGTCGATTTAGATGCACTTTTAGGCAGAGTACGCCACGCAGCGAGCAGGCATACCAGCGCCAGTAAAGCGAAAACCATGCAGGAGACACGCCACCCGCCCGGCATGAAAAAAAGAATGGGGACGGACAGGATGATGCCCCCGCTTGTTCCGGCGTTAATGGTTGTATTTACCTGCGTCTGGCGTTCATCAGGAACGGCGTCGTTCACGGCCCCCGCCAGGGCGGGAGAGGCCAGTCCAGAGCTCATACCTGCCACAAACAGGCCGAGCGCCAGATAGAGCGGCGCAGCCGCAAAAGCCAGGATAAGCAACCCGAAGGCGGCCACAACGGCAGCCAATATTGCCGTGACGCGTGGGCCGAAGCGGCTGGTCAAAAAGGAGGCGATGAAGACGGATAAGCAGTAGGCTACGTAGCTACAGGCGGCAATTAAGCCAGCGACTTCTGGCGTGAAAGGGATCTCCTGCCGAATATCGGGCAGCATGAGCCCCCATGAAAATCTCGCCATCCCATAGGTTACGGCGATCAAGGCAAAGCCGGTGACTCCCAACGCCACATCTCTTTTCATTACGTTTCTCTTTTTATGAGCAGTTAAAAACGTAAGTGCTAAGAGATGATTGCGCAAATTTTGTGATTAGGCGTCAGACCTGACGAACTCGACGCGCTTTTTCGAGATCAGCCCGTGACCGTGCTGGCAGAAGTAATCTACCGCGCCGCAGGCCTTGAGCACCTCTAATGGCTGATGGCAATCGGGGCAGCGTGCTTCTAACGCCACATCAAGGTTACAATTTTCACAATGCGCATGGGTGCCAACAAGCTCCATCGGCTTATCACAGTTAGGACAGGTCAGTTGCATAACGCCTCCAGTAATATGTTAATTACCTAATTATAACGCTCTCGTGCTCGTATGGACAATGCAGGTGAGGACATTGGTTTTACCGTTTAAAATTCGCAATGTCATCCATTAGAAAATTAATCAAAACCAACATATTCATCTGCCCTCTGATGGTAAACTTCATCACATAAAATATTACATCCATAAATTATTACAAATACCAATGAATATCGAATTGCGTTATAAATTCATACATTGAACAAAGCTGATGTAGATTTAGAGGTTATCCGATGAAAGCGTTAGTGCTTTTCATTATCACAGTGTTGCCGACGGTTAGTTATGCTGCGGATTTACCCGGAAGTGAATGCGCTGCCCCAGGCCATTATGCTGAAAGCATGTTACAGGTCAGCGTTAAAAACGATCTTGGGATTAAGCTGGAAAACATACAAAATAGTAAAATCGTCACGGAGATATTAAGCATTGCTCCGGTATCCGACGTGTTTGCCCGACAGATGGCTAAAGCCGATAGCGCATCCGGAAAGGGGTTATCTGAAAATGATTACTTCAAAATTTATCACAGCAATCATGTCCTAAATTTAATAGTACGTTACACCTACACTAATGATGTCGGTAAAAAAGACGTATTTATCTCCTCAGCACTGATGAATGATGAAGAGTGCTCAGTACGCTATAACGGCTACATGACGATATCGCGAGAATTTTAAGTGCGAGGCCGAGAGTCGGCTTAACCTGGCCGCTTAATTACCGGGGCACAACCTCTGCCCCGGTAACGTTGAGGTGTTATCCGGCGTTAACGGCCGGTTTAGCCTGGGCGTTTGCCAGCATGCGGCGAACCGGAACAATAAGAACGATCAGCACCGCGGCGCAGATCAAGAGAGCTACGGAGCAGCGTGCAAAGAGGTCCGGCAGCATATCAAGCTGGTCGGCCTTCACGTGACCGCCAATCAGGCCTGCCGCCAGGTTACCCAGCGCGCTCGCGCAGAACCACAGCCCCATCATCTGACCGCGCATTCTTTCCGGGGCCAACAGCGTCATGGTCGCCAGGCCAATTGGGCTCAAGCACAGCTCGCCAAGCGTCAGCATCAGGATGCTGCCGACCAGCCAGAAAGGCGATACCCCTGCCCCGCCGCTGTTCAGCACGTTCTGTGCCGCCAGCATCATCAGGCCAAAGCCTGCCGCCGCAAAGAGAATTCCGATCACGAACTTGGTGATACTGCTCGGACGAATGTTCATGCTCGCCAGCTTCGGCCACGCCCAGCTGAATACCGGGGCCAGCAGAATAATGAACAGGGCATTGATTGACTGGAACCACACGGCAGGGATTTCAAAACCCCCGATTATACGGTTCGTGTAGTCATTGGCGAACAGGTTAAACGAGGTTGGCTTCTGCTCAAACGCAGACCAGAAGAACGCCGCGGAGACCAGCAGGATAAAGCAGACCAGCAGTCGGGCGCGCTCTTTACGGCTCAGGCCAGCAAAGATAAACAGGTAGATGAAGTAGAGCGCCACCGACGCCGCAATCACATACACCAGCACGCTGGCGACCGCGACCGGGTTGATGACAATCACTCCCTGCGCGATCAGCGTTACGATCACCGCTACGCCGACTGCCAGCGCCAGCAGCCACATGCCCACGCCGTTTCGCTTCACTACCGGGCTGTTCCAGGTGGAGTCCAGGCCCACTTCGCTGTCGTAGCGTTTCATGGCCGGAACGGCAAACACGCGGAAGATAATCAGCGCCACCAGCATCCCGATGCCGCCGATACCAAAGCCCCAGTGCCAGCCGTGGCTTTTAATCAGCCAGCCGGAGATCAGCGGCGCAATGAAGGAGCCCATGTTGATGCCCATGTAGAACAGCGAGAAACCGCCGTCGCGACGCGCATCGCCTTTTTTGTACAGGGTGCCGACCATGACCGAGATACAGGTCTTGAACAGACCAGAGCCGAGCACGATGAACATCAGGCCGATAAAGAACAGGTTGTCGCCCATAAAGGCAGAGAGTGCAATCGACAGATGGCCGAGGGCAATCAGGATCGAGCCGTACCAGACCGCGCGCTGCTGGCCGAGCCAGTTATCCGCCAGCCAGCCACCCGGCAGTGCGGCAAGATACATGGTACCGGCAAAGATGCCGACAATGGCAGAGGCGTTCTCACGTGCCAGCCCCATCCCGCCGTCATACACGGTGGCCGCCATAAACAGGATCAGCAGCGGCCGGATGCCGTAAAACGAGAAGCGCTCCCACATCTCGGTGAAGAACAGCGAGCCGAGCGGATAGGGATGGCCGAAGAACGTTCGGCTCTCTTGGTGATTAACAGAGGATTGCATATTTCTCCCGAAAGGTATGTCGTTGTGCAGGTAAACACCGTGATGTACGCCGGCCAGTTACGTATCTGACCGATTTTTTTACATACGGCGAAGTGTTATCTAACCATTTGATAATCTAGCGCTAGTTTTGTCTAGTCCCAACCCCGGGACTTTAAGATGAAAACTCGACGTTTGTCTACTTTCTTAGATTTAAAGTTGGCTAAGAACGAATAGTGTTTGACACAGCGCAGGAAAATTTCGCTCCCAACAGACGAAAAAACCCGCGACAGGCGCGGGTTTTTTCGAGATCGGCATGAGCTACTCGCCTATACCAGCTGCTGGCAATGGCTCAAAGCCCCGCCAACATAGAAAAAATAGTGGCCCCAATCAGAATACAATCCTCATTAACAATAAAGGGATTAGAATGCAGGGGGTTATCGATCCCCTTACTGTGGTCACCGCTTCCCAGAAAGAAAAAAGCGCCGGGTTTCTCTTTAAGGAAAAAAGAAAAATCTTCCGATCCCACCATAGGTGGGTGATCTGTCAAAACATTCTCTTCGCCAAGAAAATGCTGCGCTGTTTCAATCACTCTCTGTGTTTCTGCAGGGTGGTTATTAATGGCTGGATATCCTCTCATCTCAAGCTCTACGGTATACCCTCTGCGACGTGACTCCTGAATCTCCTCCATAAAACTACTGATTAGCGTTTTGTGTACAGCAGGATCAAAAGAGCGTATGGATCCTTGTAATTCAGCAGTTCTGGCCAGAATATTGGGCGCCTCCCCGGCATTTAGCATGCAGGTTGAAATCAAGGCTGCTTTGTTTGGATCCACCCGGTCTGTGATAATAGCCCGGAACCCAGTCAACAGGCGCACCGCTTCTGATAACGCATCCAGTCCAAGATGTGGAGAAGAGGCATGTGCACTTTTCCCTGCAATGTTAAGTCGGAACTGATCGCCATTAGATGACATGATCCCCGGGTGAACAGCAATTTGCCCACAGTCAATCTGCGGGTCGTTATGCAGGCCATAAACTGCGTCTACTCCTGCTAGTGCGCCTTCTTCAATCATTCCTTTGGCACCACCCCGGAACATCTCTTCTGATGGTTGAAAAAGAAAACGGATATTGGCCTGCAAACGAGCTCGCTGATCGCTCATCATTCTTGCGGCTGTCAAGGCGATAGCCATATGGAGATCGTGCCCGCAAAGATGTGCTGCCCCAGCATTCTGGGAGATGACAACTTCACCGGGCTTTTCTGTGGCTGGCAGGGCATCCATATCGGCTCTGAAGGCGAGCCGAGGAAGTGCGTCGCTCACATGAAGGTCAGCATAAAATCCTGTCCCAAAACAGATGGTAATATCGTAGCCCATTTGCTTTAGCTGATTAACACACCACAGCTGGGTTTCACATTCCTGACGACCTAGCTCTGGATACTGGTGTAAGTGCCGGCGCATGCTGACGCCATAATCATGGTAGGTTTGATGATTCATATTTGTCTCCATCAGATAATGCCCTGAATATTTAGAATGAATTGCGCCACAAAAGCCGCGCCAAAAAATGCGGTGGTGAAAACGAGTAATGAGACAATGACAATGCGCCAGCTGAGGGATTTCAGTTTGTCGAGGCTGTTACCTACAGACAGTCCGGCGAAGGCCAGTAAAGGCGTCGTCGTAGCCAAAAAGTCGATCCTGTTGGTGTAGTGCATAAATACTTCACTAACCGGTGAGTATGGGATACTAAGTAACAGTGCGAGCAGCGTAGCCCAGGCGAAAGCTGGCAGCGGCAGTTTGGGTAGCCAGGCTTTTATTTGTATTGAGGCCAGGATAATAACCAGCATCATCAGAGCGCCAGGAATGGCTGCGACAGGTGACATCCCCTTTCCGACCCATTGAGCGATCAGCACCAGAAAAATGCACGGAATAATAATTCGGGTACTGGATATGTAGTCTTTTATTGTCATTGTATTTTATCCTTTTTAATCAATGAGATTTTTTAGGTAACAGCCGGTACATGAGATTACTAAGCGGCAGGGCAAGAAAGATCAGAGCGTACATTCCAGTAAACGCGGCCAGCATGTTACTGGTGGCGGCGAAAGCCAGAATTTGCGATGACATAGAAGGAACCACAGCAGCGAGAGAGGCAGACGCGGCGGCCATCATACTGCCGGATCCGAGCCCGCATGCCACGGCAAGTGATAATGGGTGAAGTCCTATCTGTAGCCCCAGCGGGCTGATAACGCCGAAATAGACGGTACCTATAACGGAACCGACCAGATAGGTGCCAAGTACCCCCGTTCCCTCTGGGCTTTCGATACCATATTTTTCACCAATGACTCCCAGCGAGGGCTCACGAGAAATACTTGAACAGGCACCGATCGCTTCGCGGCGCATGCCCAGCAGCAGCGCTATAGGCATTGCGATGAGAACGGACCCAAGATTACCAATTTCCTGAAGGATTAATGCAGGACCCGCGTTAATAACCGCTTTAATATTCGGGCCAACCAACGTGCCATACTTAACGCCTAAGGGCAGTAATGCCATCATTACCACATTCCCGGTAATACTAACCTCTTTCTTATTAATAAAAAGCCCAAGCGGCTTTATATATTTGCCAATAAGATCGGGGGTAATGATCACACCTAAAATAACAGCATACAACATGGGTAAAAAACTAATAGTGATTTTTCCAAAATGAACTGCCGTTACGCCAATTCGCTCAGAAACCACCACAACAATTAACACTGCAAACATTACCTTAACTAACGAGGCAGTCTCACTGCCTTTTTCACGCGCACTCATAAAAAACTCCGCAGTAAATATAGAGGGGAATGAGCGCATCATGATCCACACCTAAAAAAACGTGAAGACTAAAAATATCTATAGTGATAATAAAAAAATATCACCATACGTTAAAAATTGACCCTCATCAAAAATGAAATGCCTGAGAATTAATAAAAAATAGCAAATTCAATTAGTTAAAAAATATGATATCTTCATCACAAAATGTAAAAAGCCTTTTTTGTATATCTCAAAATCATGATCGATGAGACTATACATATTATTTGAAAACGCTGAGATTCATAGAATGAATATACTGCCAAAAACTCATCATTTAATTATATTTCAGGAGGTAGCAAGATGCGGAAGCATCAGGGCAGCGGCGAGGTCGTTAGGGATTACTCAACCTTCAGTAACCAAAACAATCCATAATATTGAGAATTATTTTGGTGTTGATTTAATCATTAGAAATAATAATGGGGTAGAGTTAACCGATGCCGGAAAGTTACTGCTTCCTCACTCAAGAACGGTGCTCAGGGACCTGACTCAAACGGTAAATGATATGCGTAGATTATTAAACGAGCCCGTCAACGAAATTGCTTTTGGATTTTCTTCATTAATCGGCTTCACAGCAATACCTGATATTGTTCAGCAATTTAACTGTTTATACCCAACAGCCAAGGTCACCATGCAAGAAGCACAGCTTTCGACACTTTTACCAGCGCTGCGGGAAGGACGACTGGATTTTGCCATAGGAACCGTCACACCGGATATGCCGGTCCAGAATATGACGATTCATTCATTGTTTAACGCAGAGTTTGCCTATGTCTCCAGTCAGATGCATCCACTCGCCACTTGCGAGACGCTGAATGCCCTACAACATGCTCGTTGGGTTCTGCCCCGTACCGATATGGGGTACTACCAGGCCCTATCAGAGCTATTGGAGAACAACGTTGTAAATACGGATCGGGTGGTCAGAACCGATTCAGTCATCACCATATTCAATCTGGTAGCACATGCAGGGTTTATCACGGTACTGGCTCGTGCCATGTCTAAGCCATTCGACGGATGTCAGTTTACGGAAGTCCCCATTAGGGAGATGCTGCCCAAAGCACAGTATGTCCTTGTACATGTAAAAAACAGACGACTGAACCCAGCCGCAGAAACCCTTATTTCTGTGATCCGTAATTATAACTGGTCTCTGTTCCCGGGGTTGTGTAAAGCCTGAGACCTTAGCTCAGACCGCATCGGACTGAGGCCCGCCCTCTATAACATACATAAAAAAACCCGCGACAGGCGCGGGTTTTATCGAAATCAGCAGGGGTTACTTGCCTTTCTTAATGTGCTTGATCAAACGCTTACGCTTACGCATCTGGTTCGGGGTCAAGGTGTTGCGCTTGTTAGCGAACGGGTTATCACCCTCTTTGAACTGGATACGGATCGGCGTACCCATAACGTCCAGCGATTTGCGGAAGTAGTTCATCAGGTAGCGCTTGTAGGAGTCCGGCAGGTCTTTCACCTGGTTGCCGTGGATAACGACGATTGGCGGGTTGTAACCCCCGGCGTGGGCGTATTTCAGCTTCACGCGACGACCGCGCACCAGCGGCGGCTGGTGATCTTCTGCAGCCATGGTCATGATACGGGTCAGCATCGCGGTGCTCTGGCGACGAGTCGAGCTGTCATAGGCTTCGCGCACGGATTCAAACAGGTTACCCACGCCGCTGCCGTGCAGAGCAGAGATAAAGTGCACGCGGGCAAAGTCGATAAAGCCCAGACGGAAATCGAGGGTCTCTTTAACCTGCTCTCTCACTTCATTGCTCAGGCCGTCCCACTTGTTGACGACGATCACCAGCGAGCGACCGCTGTTGAGGATAAAGCCCAGCAGGGAGAGATCCTGATCGGAGATGCCTTCCCGGGCGTCGATCACCAGCATGACCACGTTGGCGTCTTCAATCGCCTGCAGGGTTTTGATTACCGAGAACTTCTCTACGGTATCGGTGATCTTGCCGCGCTTACGCACGCCTGCGGTATCGATCAGCACATATTCACGTTCGTCGCGCTGCATCGGGATGTAGATGCTGTCGCGAGTGGTGCCCGGCATGTCGTACACCACCACGCGATCCTCGCCGAGGATGCGGTTGGTCAGGGTAGATTTACCGACGTTAGGACGGCCAACGATAGCCAGCTTGATCGGCAGATCCAGCGGGTTGAAGTCATCTTCTGGCTCTTCAACCTCTTCACCGTTCTGCTCGGCCTCGAACTGCGCCCAGTAGGCCGCGTCTTCGTCCACCTCTTCCTCTTCACGCGGATCGACTTCCTGCATCCACGGCACCAGCACGTGCTCCAGCAGGCTGGTCACGCCACGTCCGTGGGAGGCGGCGATCGGGTGGATTTCGCCCAGGCCGAGGGAGTAGAAATCAAGGACAGCCTGGTCGGGATCGAGGCCGTCGGTTTTGTTAGCAACCAGGAAGGTCGGTTTTTCACGCGAGCGCAGGTGCTTGGCAATGGCCTCATCGGCAGGCATCAGGCCTGCACGGGCATCCACCATAAACAGCACCACGTCCGCCTCTTCAATCGCCAGCAGAGACTGCTCGGCCATACGGGTTTCAACGCCGTCTTCCGTACCGTCAATACCGCCGGTATCGATACAGATAAACTCGCGGCCCTCGACCTCAGCCCGACCGTATTTACGGTCGCGCGTCAGCCCCGGGAAGTCCGCTACCAGCGCATCACGAGTACGCGTTAAGCGGTTAAAAAGGGTGGATTTGCCAACGTTCGGGCGTCCGACAAGCGCGACCACAGGAATCATGTTTAAAGCCTCATTCAAAAAATCATTGTCAACGTCGCCGATTCGCGCCGCTGGTAAATCAGTAAAAATTAAAAACAGTAAAACGGCCCCTGAAACAGGAGCCGTTTTTCAATGCTAACGACCGCCGTAATTAACGCGTAATCGCGTAGAGCGTACCGTCTTTCGCCTGGATCAGCAGCTTACCATCAGCGACAACCGGTTCGGTCAGCAGACCAGAGCTGTCAACTTTCTGCTGCGCCACGAAACGTCCGTCTTCCGGGTTGATCCAGTGCATATAGCCTTCGCTATCACCGACCACGATAGATCCATTATACAACGCCGGCGAGGTCAGGTTGCGATGCAGCAGATCGCTTTGTGTCCAGAGCGTGACGCCGCCGTCAGTCGTCAGGGCCAGCACGCGATCGTTCTGGTCTACCAGGTAGATGCGGTTGCCGTCAACGATGAAATCGTTCACCGAGCCCAGCTCGCGTTTCCACATAATCTGGCCGCTGCGCAGATCCAGCGCGGTCAGGTTACCGTTATAGGCCAGCGTATAGACCACGCCGTTTACCACAACCGGCGTCGTATCGACGTCGCTCAGACGATCGATCTCCGTTGCGCCGGTGGCTTGGGAGATACGCTGCTGCCAGATCATCTGGCCCTCTTTCAGCATCACCGCGCTGACGCGACCGTTATCGCCGCCGACAATCGCCGCACCAAAGGCCGGAGCCGGGGCGGATTCACCGCGCAGCGACAGGGCTGGCATATCAAGGTTAACGGTCCACTTCACTGCGCCATCGCTCTCGTTCAGCGCCTGCAGCTGGCCGTTGCTGGTATGGATCAGCACCAGGCCATCGCTCACGACCGGACGGGAAAGCACTTCCCCGGCGGCGGTAGTCTGCCAGGCCTGCGAGCCATCGTTGGTGTTCAGGGCATAGACCTGCGCCTTTTCACTGCCGACGTAGACGTGACCGCCTGCTACCGTCAGGCCGCCAGAGAGCAGCGCCGGACGACTTGAGAACCAGCCGCTCTTCTCGGCCAGGCTAATAGACCACACCTCTTTGCCATCATCGGCATTGAGGGCTTTCACCGTCCCATGACGATCGGCAGCGTACACTACGCTGTCGGCAAACGCCGGGTGCAGGTTGGAATAGAAGTCGCCAATGCCGTCGCCGACAGAGGTGCTCCACGCGGTGGACGGGTCAAATTGGTTCTCTACCGTCGGCAGCGGAGACATTTTGACAACGTCCTCTTCGCCGTTAAACAGAGAACAGCCGCTTAGCAAGGTGACCGACAGCAGCCCTGGCAGAAGTAATTTACGCAATTGCATCGGGTCCCTCTCAGATGGACAAATTATTGATTTTCATCTGCAACATTTCACTCAGCGCTGGAGAAGCGTCGCTCTTCGCGCCTGCTTCCCACGCGCTGCGCGCACCTTGCTTATCGCCCTTGCTAAGCAGGGCTTCACCACGCAGATCGGCTACGATGGCCGTCCAGCCTTCACCCTTGATTGACTCCAGGGTTTTCAGCGCCGCGTCAGCCTGCTTCAGCTGTACCTGAACGCGCGCCAGGCGCAGATTGATCACCGCTTTGAGGTTCTCATCACTGGCGGCGGCCAGGCCCTGTTGCAGCTGCGCTGCCGCTTTATCCAGCTGGTTGCTTTCTACAAACTGCTGGGCCAGCTCAAGGGAGGCAAAGGCACCGTAAGTGTTTTTCGTATCAGCCGCAAACTTCTCTGCGGCCGCCAGCGTCTCTGGCTTATCTGCCCGCAGCGCCGAGATGGCATTTTCATAGGCATAGGAGGATTCACGCACGGAATCATCCTGATGGCTTGTCCAGTAGCGCCAGCCTACCAGCGCGCCCACGCCTAAAATAACCCCAACGGCCAGCGCTTTGCCATTCTCGGCAAAGAAGCGTTTAATCGCATCAACCTGGTCGTGTTCGTTCTCGTAGATTTCCACGCAGTCCTTCTCCTAAACGATAATTCCCCGGGGAGATTAACCCAGTAGTGTGCGCACATGCGCGGCAACGCTATCCTGCGCTACGGTAGTCTGCTCACCAGAGCGTAAATCTTTTACCACCACGTTGCCGTCAGCCACTTCTGACTCACCCAGCACCAGCGCGACGCGAGCGCCCCACTTATCGGCACGGGCAAACTGTTTCTTAAAGTTGCCGCCGCCGTGGTTGGTCATCAATTTCACCTCTGGCAACGCATCGCGGACACGCTCAGCCAGCTGCAGTGCAGCGGCCTGGGTATCCGTACCCGATGCGACCAGGTATATATCGACAACCGGATCGGCATTAAATTCCGGATTAACTGCCTGAACTAACAAAACAAGTCGCTCCAGGCCCATCGCAAAACCTACCGCTGGGGTCGCACGGCCGCCGAGCTGTTCTACCAGGCCGTCGTAGCGGCCGCCTGCGCAGACGGTCCCCTGCGAGCCGAGGCTGCTGGTGACCCACTCAAAAACGGTGCGGTTGTAGTAGTCGAGGCCGCGTACCAGACGCTGGTTAACGGTATAAGCGATGCCAGCCGCGTCCAACAGTTTGCACAGACCGGCAAAGTGTTCGCGCGAGTCGTCGTCAAGATAGTCGCCCAGCGCCGGCGCATCGTTTAACAGCGCCTGCACGTCCGGGTTTTTAGAGTCCAGCACGCGCAGCGGGTTGCTGTACATGCGGCGCTTGCAGTCTTCGTCGAGCTTATCTTTATGCTGCTCAAGGAACGCAACCAGCGCATCGCGGTAGTTAGCACGCGCTTCCAGCGAGCCGATAGAGTTCAGCTCCAGGCTGACGTGATCGGCGATGCCCAGCGCACGCCACCAGCGGGCGGTGAGCAGGATCAGCTCGGCGTCGATGTCCGGGCCCTGCAGGCCAAAGACTTCACAACCCAGCTGATGGAACTGGCGATAGCGCCCTTTCTGCGGACGCTCGTAGCGGAACATCGGCCCGACGTACCACAGACGCTGCTCCTGATTGTACAGGAGACCATGTTCGATGCCGGCGCGTACGCAGCCCGCCGTACCTTCCGGACGCAGCGTCAGGCTATCGCCGTTGCGGTCGTCAAAGGTATACATCTCTTTTTCAACCACGTCGGTAACTTCACCGATGGCGCGTTTGAATAACGGGGTCTGCTCTACAATCGGCAAGCGGATTTCACTGTAACCGTAGCTGCCGAGCACGTTCTTAAGTGTGCCTTCAATGCGCTGCCAGATGGCGGTGTCGCCTGGCAGGTAATCGTTCATGCCGCGAATGGCTTGAATATTCTTTGCCACGTTTATTCTCTTTATAAATATAAAAATGAACCCTCAGGGCAAACCCGAACGTGCGGGCCCTGCGGGTTCAATCATACACGGGAAGCCAGCCGCTTCCCAGCAACGTTATTTTTCCAGCTGCTGAACGTCAATGCGGCGGGCTTCATCAAGCATGGAGGCCTTGGCACGGATACGCGCTTCCAGCTGGGCGATCATATCGCCGTTATCCAGCCGATCCTTACGCACGCCGTCTTCATACAGGCCGCTTTTCTTGTTGCCGCCGGTGACGCCGAGGGTAGAGACCAGCGCTTCGCCCGGGCCGTTCACCACGCAGCCGATGATCGAGACGTCCATCGGGGTGATGATATCTTCCAGGCGCTGCTCAAGGGCGTTAACCGTGCCGATAACGTCAAACTCCTGACGGGAGCAGGTTGGGCAGGCGATAAAGTTAATACCCCGAGCACGGATGCGCAGGGACTTAAGGATATCGAAGCCCACCTTGATCTCTTCAACCGGATCCGCCGCCAGCGAGATACGCAGCGTGTCGCCGATCCCTTCTGAGAGCAGCAGCCCAAGGCCGATAGCAGATTTCACCGCGCCCGCGCGCGCGCCACCGGCTTCGGTGATCCCGAGATGCAGCGGCTGATCGATCTGCTTCGCCAGCAGGCGGTAGGACTCAACGGCGAGGAAGACGTCGGAGGCTTTAACGCTCACCTTGAACTGATCGAAGTTGAGACGATCCAGATGATCCACATGACGCATGGCGGATTCCAGCAGCGCCTGCGGCGTCGGCTCACCATACTTCTCCTGCAGATCCTTCTCCAGCGATCCGGCGTTAACGCCGATGCGGATCGGAATATTTTTGTCACGCGCGCAGTCCACAACGGTACGAATACGCTCTTCGTTGCCGATATTGCCTGGGTTGATGCGCAGGCAGTCGACGCCGTACTCCGCCACCTTCAGCGCAATACGATAGTCAAAGTGGATATCCGCGACCAGCGGAACGCTGACCTGCTGTTTGATGAGCTTAAAGGCTTCCGCCGCGTCCATGGTCGGCACGGAAACACGGACGATATCCGCGCCCACGCGCTCCAGCGCTTTGATTTGATTAACCGTCGCTTCCACATCCGTGGTACGCGTATTGGTCATTGACTGAACGGCGATAGGGGCACCATCGCCGATAGGTACATTCCCCACGTAGATGCGTTTCGATTTTCTACGCTGAATAGGGGCCTGGTTATGCATGAAAACTCTCCCGCGTTGCCCGTCAGTTACTGAGCTGCTGATTGTTCGGCATTGAGGGTCAGGCGCGCAACCTGGTTACTTCTGATAAAGCGGCTCAGATCGACGGGCTTGCCCTGGAACTGGATCTGCACGGCTGACGGTGCGCCAATTTTTAATTTATAAGGGGTCTGACCGGCCAGGTTCAGGTTAGCACCGCTGCGCTGGATGCCGCTGAACAGCTTCTTGCCGTTAGCATCGGTGACTTCCAGCCAGCAGTCGGCGGTGAAGGTCATGGCCAGCGCGTTGGCATCGGCGGTATTGGTTATGCCCGCCTGATCGGTTGGCAGCGGCGCTGCGCCCGGCGTGCTATTTGCCGCCGCGGTCGCCGCAGGTGCGGTGGTGGCCGCAGGGGCAGTCACCGAGTCAACGTTAGCCTGAGACGGAGAGACCACGGCGTTTTGCGCGGTGGTCTGTGCTGGCGCGGTGGTAGTAGCTGTTGGCGGCGTCTGGGTCGCCACCTCGGCTGGTGCGGTACCGGTGGTCTGCGCGTCAGCAGGCTCGGTTGGGTCGGTATTCAGGGGGACGCTTTGCGTTTCGTTGTTGGCGTTCAGTTCAGCAGAAGATTGATCGGCCATGGTGCTGATCTCTTCCTGCTGGGCTTTGTGGTTCTGCCACCACCATGCGCCAGTCAGGCCAACCACGACAAAGACAATCAGCCAGGTGATGCTCGACAGCCAGCCATCGCGCTTCTTGCGGCGTTTACCAAGAGAGAAAGACTGCATCGGGGCGACCTTAGCCGCTCTGACCGGAGCCTGTTTCTCCATCATCGGCAGCAGCTCTTCTTCCGGGATGTGCACGAGGCGTGCATAGGAGCGGATATAGCCCCGCAGGAAGGTGGAAGCCAATTCGGCAGGCGCTTTGTCTTCTTCGATATCGCGAACGGTGGAAACCTTGAGGCACAGGCGTTCAGCGACCGCTTGTTGGCTTAGCCCAAGTTGTTCACGGGCGTTGCGCAGACGGACGCCAGTGGTTTGTGTTGCATTTAGGTCTTGAGTGGCTTCAGTATTCATTCGCTACAGCTGCTGGTACGTGAGATGTAAAATCAGGTGCCGGTAAGTCACAATGCCCACCCGCACCGCGAAACTTCTGGGTCAGTTAACCTTAGACCGACAGTATAAGGCTGTCAGGCCGGGGATAACAGAACAGCTTTTACCTCAAGGGCTAAACTGTTGTTCCATCGTTACATACTGCCTTAAACACGACGGAAACGCACCGTAATTATTTATCGAAACTGTATATTTAGGTTACTTACGCCACGCGATTATGCTGCACGATCCCGGTTCGGGACCGTGCAGAAAGCATAATTAAACGGCCTTAACCGAAATTGTCTCGCCCTGCATACGCTTGCGTAAGGTGCGCTTGGTACGGTCGATCACCTCACCCGCCAGCTGACCGCAGGCAGCGTCGATATCATCACCGCGAGTTTTACGCACGATAGTGGTAAACCCATACTCCATCAACACCTTAGAGAAGCGATCGATACGGCTGTTTGAGCTACGGCCATACGGCGCGCCGGGGAAGGGGTTCCATGGGATCAGGTTGATCTTGCATGGGGTATCCTTCAGCACTTCCGCCAGCTGGTGCGCATGCTCGGTTCCGTCGTTAACGTGATCCAGCATAACGTACTCGATGGTGACGCGGCCCTGATTAGCATTGGATTTGCTAATGTAGCGGCGCACGGCGTCGAGGAAGGTTTCGATATTGTACTTTTTGTTAATCGGTACAATTTCGTCACGGATTTCGTCCGTCGGCGCGTGGAGCGAAATGGCCAGCGCCACGTCAATCATATCGCCCAGCTTGTCGAGGGCCGGCACGACGCCAGAGGTCGACAGCGTCACGCGACGCTTGGAGAGGCCAAAGCCGAAATCATCCAGCATGATCTCCATCGCCGGAACGACGTTGTTCAGGTTGAGCAGCGGCTCGCCCATGCCCATCATCACCACGTTGGTGATTGGACGCGTACCGGTGACTTTAGCTGCGCCAACGATTTTCGCCGCGCGCCACACCTGGCCGATGATCTCAGAGACCCGCAGGTTACGGTTAAAGCCCTGCTGGGCGGTAGAGCAGAATTTACACTCGAGGGCGCAGCCGACCTGGGAAGAGACGCACAGCGTGGCGCGATCTTCTTCCGGGATGTAGACCGTCTCAACGCGCTGGTCACCCACCGCGATCGCCCATTTAATGGTGCCATCGGTAGAGCGCTGCTCTTCCACAACTTCCGGGGCGCGGATCTCCGCGACCTCTTTGAGCTTATTACGCAGCACCTTGTTGATATCGGTCATATCATCAAAGTTATCGCTGCAGTAGTGGTACATCCACTTCATTACCTGATCGGCGCGGAACGGCTTTTCGCCCAGGTTTTTGAAAAATTCGCGCATCTGCTGACGGTTGAGATCCAGCAGGTTGATTTTGGCGTCTTTGTTGGGAACCGTCGACACGACGATTTCAGGCGTAACAGTTTGTTCTGACATAATAGATTCCGGCCTCGTTGTTACACGTTGTGGCCCCTGGAGGGTTGAAAAAAGAAGCGCCCCGGTAAGCTGCTGCTCGTCCGGGGCGCTGCATTGTACAAATTCTACCGCACCAATGCCACGTCTGTCGGCGGCATTAGCGAAATAATTAACGGGTACGCGGGCAGACTTCGTTCTCACCAAAGAAGAAGGCGATTTCACGGGTAGCAGACTCAACGGAGTCAGAGCCGTGGGTGCCGTTCTCGGTGAAGCTGTCAGCGTAGTCAGCGCGCAGAGTACCGGCCAGCGCGTTGTCCGGGTTGGTCGCACCCAGCAGATCGCGGTGACGCTGTACGGCGTTTTCGCCTTCCAGCACGGATACCACGATCGGGCCAGAGGTCATGAACTCAACCAGACCATCAAAGAAAGGGCGACCTTCGTGCTCAGCGTAGAAGCCACGAGCCTGCTCAACGGTCAGATGCAGCATTTTGGTACCAACGATTTTGAACCCAGCGGATTCAAAGCGCGAAAAGATGCTGCCAATAACGTTTTTTGCCACCGCGTTCGGCTTGATGATGGAAAAAGTACGTTCAATTGCCATGATAACCTCTGTTATGTGTTTTGTTGTCGTGCATACACGCGTATGACCCGGCGCGAATTATAGAGAGCAACGTCACCCTTGCCTATGGATGAAGATAACATTTTTTTAAAATAAGATGAGTTTTAGCAACAGCCAGTCGCAAACTGGCGCTACAGCACCCGAAAAAGCACCGTCGCGGTCTGCCCTACCCCATCCATCACTACCAGCTGATACTCTCCTCGCTTCTCAAGGCGCAGGCTTAACGCTCGCCCATGGTTGTCCAGCGGCTCACCGTTGATAAACCACCAGCGCTCCCCCTCCCCACCCGTCGCCTGTAGCGGCAGGGAGACGTACGCCTCGCCGGGGAGACGCTTCACCACGGCCCCCTCTCTTACGCCGGTAAGCAGCAGCGGAGGTGGGTACTCCTGCTGACGCGGTGGGCAGGAGACGGATGGCGCAGGCAGGCGGGCGGCACGGCGTTCGCTGGCAGGCAGCCACGGCTCTAGCGGCAGAGGCCACACAACCAGGGTTTGCTGCCGGGCATCCGGGCAATCCGCCGCTACGCGCTGGCCCTGCGCATCGAGCCAGACCGGGAAGCGGATCCCGCGGATCCCCTCCTGCTGCGGCAGTAAAAGCGTGGGCGGCTCGCTCTTGTCCAGCAGCCAGGTCGCGAGACGGCGACGGCAGTTGCTATCCCCGGCAGGCAGGCTTTGACCGCCGGGCCAGCAGATCACGCCCCGGCTAACTGACTCCGGGCGCGGATCGCGTGGCTGGCGGGCGACGTCCAGCGCCGAGCGGGCCTGGAGCATCGTGTTGACCTGATTAAGCAGCGGTACGGCGCTGGCAAAGCCAAACTGTCCAGCGACCGGAGTGCCGTCGGGCCGTCCGGTCCAGATGCCAATCACGTAGCGGGCGTTGATCCCCACCGCCCACGCATCGCGATAGCCATAGCTGGTGCCGGTTTTCCATGCCAGGGGAACAACCTGACCAAGATCGGCATCGGGCAGCGGCTGCGCCTGAGAGGCAAGAATACGGCGGATAATCCATGCGGCTCCCGGCGACATCAGCGGCCGCTCCACCAGCGGATCGTTCGGCTGCAAACGTAAATACCCAGCCTTGCCGTGGCGGGCAAAGGCGCTGTAGGCGGCGGTGATATCGGCCAGCGTCGCGCCTGCCCCGCCGAGGATCAGCGACAGGTTCGGCTCGGCGCCGGCAGGCAGGGTCAGCGGCAGTCCGGCGTTGCGCAGGCGGGCGGCGAACCGCTTCGGGCCGTAGGCCTCCAGCACCTGCACCGCAGGGAGATTAAGCGAGCGGACCAGGGCCTCGCTCATACTCACCGGACCGTGAAAGCCGCTGTCAAAGTTGCCGGGACGGTAATCTTCCGCCAGCCGAGGAACGTCCTGTAAGAGCGACGCCGGATGGATCAGCCCCTCATCCATCGCCAGCCCATAGACAAAGGGCTTGAGCACCGATCCAGGGGATCGGATGGCGGTGACCATATCCACATGGCTGAAACGGGTGTCGTCGTTGATATCCACGGAGCCCACCCAGCCGCGCACCTTCATGGTGGTGTGATCGACAACGATCATCGCCAGCGAGCTGCGCGGTGGCAGCTGCGGTTTAACGTTGAGGGCCAGCGCCTCCAGCTGGCGTTGCAGAGAGGCGTCGAGGGTAGTAATAATTTTGCTCTGCTTGTCCCGGCCCGCCACACGCCGGGCAAAGAGCGGGGCAAGCTGCGGCATCTGCCGGGGTGCGAGCCAGACTGGCTCCTCGCGGGACTCGCGCACCTGCTGCGCCGACCAGACCTGCTGCGATGCCATGCGCTCCAGCACCTTATCCCGTGCCGCCTGTGCCCGCTCGGGCCAGCGATCCGGGCGCAGACGGCTCGGAGCCTGAGGCAGCACCGCCAGCAGCGCGGCCTCGGCATAGCTCAGCTGCGCCGGGGACTTACCGAGGTAGGCCCAGCTAGCCGCGCCGACGCCCTGTAAGGTGCCGCCGAAGGGCGCGCGATTAAGATAGAGGGTCAGAATTTCACGCTTGGAGAGATGCCACTCCAGCTGCATTGCGCGCCACAGCTGGCGCACCTTGCCGCCGAAGGTGCGTGGATGGGGATCGAGCAGCCGGGCGACCTGCATGGTCAGGGTGCTGCCGCCGGAAACCACCCGGGCCGAGCGCAGATCCTGCCAGGCGGCGCGGGCGATCGCCAGCGGGTTGACCCCAGGATGCGTCCAGAACCAGCGATCCTCATAGTGGATCAGCGCCTGTAAATAGCGTGGCGACACCTCTTCAATGGTCACCGGATAGCGCCAGATGCCGTCGGCGTCAGCAAAGCGCCACAGCGGCGTGCCGTCTTCAGCCACCACCACCCGCGCCGGATTGACCTCGGCGAGAGGCAGAGGCCAGATCCGATCCGCAAGCAGCAGCGCAATAAGCAGAGCAACCAGCGCCCCCGGCAGCAACAGCCAGCGGGAGCGCCCTATACGACCACGTTTCACGCTATGGCCGGACAATCAGCGGACCGCTTGCTGCGCCCGTTGCCCGCCACTGGGGTACGTACATCGACTCGACCTGCGGCATCGGGACCTGATAGCTTCCCGGTGTAACGGCGCGGGCCAGATAAACCAGCGTCACCGGCTGCCCCTCGTTTACTGCTACCGCTGCCACAAAGCGATCGTCACGGAACTCCATATGCTGGATATCCGCCTGCTGCATCTGGTTAAGCAGGTTCTGCACCTCGCTGGCGCTCTCCTGCAGGCTGGCGCTGCTGCTGGCCAGATTCTGGTTCTCCAGCTCCAGCCCGGCAGGCAGCAGATCAACCACCAGCGCATCCGGCACGCTCTGGCTGGCCTTCACCTCCAGCCAGACCAGCACCAGCTCGCCGCTCTTCAGCGCCGACAATGATTTGCTCTTGCCGTCGGTGCCGAGGATCTGCCGCTCGATGTGCAAGACGTTTGATGACGGCGCTGGCGCGTACTGCGCATAGCCGCTGGTATCGAGACGTAGCCAGAGCGGCGCGCTGCCGGTGTTGGTTACCTGGAGCGCCGCGAGCGTATCCGCCGTCAGCGGCAGCGTCCGGGCACGGTCGCCGCTTAGCGCCTCCCCTGCGAGTGATGTCTGGGCCTGCCAGTTGCCTGGACTTGCCGCCAGGGCTCTGCCCGCCAGGAAGAGCGCGTTGCTCTCCTGGGTCGAGAGCCAGCGCTGACCAAATGCCTGTGCGGAGAGCGTGTGCAGCAGGCGGTTTTGCTCATTTGGCAGCAGGTTATTCTCCTGCAACAGAGAGAGCATCAGGGCGTTATCCCGAATGGCGCTGCCGTAGTCCGCCAGCCAGCGGGTATCGTCCTGACGCGGTGTTTTTAATCCCAGCGCCACGGCCTGATCGCCTCGCTCACCGTCGCCCATCAGCTTCAGAGCAATACCCACCTGCACCAGAGGCAGCCCTGATGCCGCCTGCTCATGGCGCTGCCAGATCTCACGCAGCGCGCCCAGGGGTGCTTTCTGCTGCTGGGCCAATACCAGCCCGGCGTAGGCCTGCACGGCAAATTTACTTGCCTGATCGTTATCGCTGTAGCGGATCGCCATCATGCCCGGATCCTGCAGATAGCGCAGGAGGCGATTGTTGGCCTGGGTCAGGGCCTCGGCGGGCACGCTGTAGCCCTGCTGACCGGCACGCACCAGGAAGTCGGTAACGTAGGCGGTGAGCCAGTACTCTTCCGACCCGCCCTTATCCCAGAGCGCAAACCCGCCGTCGTCACGCTGCATCTGTAGCAGACGTGAGATGCCCGTCTCTACTGCGGCACGGCGTTTCTCATCGCTGTCACCGGCAATGCCCAGCGCCTTAAGCTGCGCGGCGTTGGTATAGAGCGACGGGAAGAGGCCGCTGGCGGTCTGCTCCAGGCAGCCGTAAGGATAGGCTTTCAGCTCGCGGATATAGCGCGCCAGGTTCAGCGGCGGCTTGCCGCTCAGCAGCAGCTGACCTTGCAGCGTGGCAGGTGCGAACCCTGCCAGCAGATCGGCAGGTGCAGTCCAGCTCTGGCCTGGAGCCAGCATTGTCCCGGTGTTGACCGTCTGTGCAGGCCAGGCGGGACGCACGCCAATCTTCCACTGCTTGTGCTGCGGGGCGAAGGTTTCGTTGGGCAGCGTCAGGCCGCTAATCTGGGCGCTGATTTCGCCGTCACCGAAGCCATCTTTGGCAGCGATAGGTATGAAAATGGTGGTCCGCGCCTGAGGCGCGAGGCTCACCGGGGCGGGCTGCTGGCTTTGCAGCTCCACGAGTCCGCTGGCGGTAAGCGCGACGTTCAGCGTCTGCGGGCTGTCGGTCAGGTTAGTGATATCCAGCGCCAGCCGGGTACTGTCTCCGCTGGCAAGGAAGCGCGGCGTATTCAGCTCGGCAATCAGCGGCGCGGCAACCACTACTTTGCTTTCAGCGCTGCCAAACTCATCCTCGCTCCAGGCCTGGGCCATCACCCGCAGCTCGCCGTTGAAATCACCGATCGGCAGGGTCACCGTGCCTTCGCCATGCTCATCCAGCGTCACCGGCTGCGCCTGCTGGGCGATGATATTGACGTGGTTAACCGGCGGCTTCCCGCCCCGGTTCAGCTCGTCGCCGTCGCCACCAAAGCGCAGCGTCGCTGCCCGGCCCTGGCCTTCAATCACCTGGCCGTAGATATCATAGATATCGGCCCCGTAGCGCTTCTGACCAAAGAAGGATTTCCACGGATCCGGCGTGACGTAGTCGGTAATATTGAGCACGCCGCTGTCGACCGCCGAGAGCAACACGTTCACCTTTTTCGGCATTTCGCCTGAGCTCACGCTGGCCTTGACCTTAACGGTCAGCGGCTGGTCAGGACGCATCTTCTGCGGACCGTCGAGGCTTACCGCCAGACGGCGGCCCTCATCGCCAAGCGGCAGATGCAGCAGGCCAACCGCACGCTTCGGCGTGGCGGCGCGGGACTTATCGCCGGGACGCACCACCAGCGTGCTGAGGTAGAGATCGTGACGTTGCCAGGCTTTATCCACCGGGATAGCCAGATCCAGCCCCTCGGCCGGGACGTCGATCTCCTGCCACCACAGCGGACCATCGCTGGACTCCACCATCGCATAACCCTTACCGGCCGCGGGAGCAGCAATATGCAGCTGGATGGTATCGCCCGGCTGATAGGCGGGCTTGTCGAGCTTCAGGGTGACGCGGTCAGGACGCGCGGCATCCGCCCCCTCGTTGTTATCCTGCCAGCTGTAGCCTGCCCAGAAGCGCACGCTGCTGACGGTTTCATCTGGCGCTTTCACCTCAAGGCGATAGGAGCCCCACTCCACCGGGAAGCTGACCTTGCCGGTCTCATCCGCCGCCAGGTTGAGAGACTGCTCGCCCTCCACCAGATCCTTTTGATCGAACTGGGACTGCCAGCCGTCGCTTTCGGACCAGTTCCAGTAGTAGTCGCGACGCTCGCGGATCAGCCGCACCTGCAGATCGTTGACCGCTTTTTTCACACCGTTGGCATCAACATAGACAATGTCAAACCCGGCCTGGCCGTTCTCGTCAACCGTAGGCCGGTCAACGGTGGTATCGGTGCGGTAGTCGTAGACGGATTTAGCCGCAAACTGCGGACGAATGCCCGGCAGCGCGGCGGCGGGCCAGATGGCCTGCTCGGCACGACGGGTTACCGGACGACCGCCGGACTCCAGCAGGCTCGCCTGGAGGATCAATTGCAACGGCGAATGGGCCTCCTGCCACTGGCTTTCGGTCGTCACCTCGCCGTGGCCTTTCTCGTCCAGAGTGACCTGTACCTCATCGAGGCTGCGGGAGAGATTCTCCTCGGCAATGTTACCGAACTGGAAGCCCGGCAGCGCAGGGACGGCCTCGCGCAGCGGACGCAGGAACAGCTGTCCCTGTAGCGTGTTGCCGTTGGCGGGCGCGCCGTAGAGATAACGCCCCGTGACGTCAAAGCTGACGCTATCGGCCATCGCCAGCGGCGCTTTTTGCGCGTTGAGGTTGAGCGCCATGCGCTCCGGCATAAAGTCTTCCACCTGGAAGCGCCACTGCGGGCTCTGGTTATCCCCGGTATTGGCGCGAACGTGCCACATGCCGGTTGGCGCACCGGCATCCAGCGAGTAGGTAAACTGGTAGAGCCCCCCTTCCTGCGGCTGGCTTACAACGGTGCGCACCACCTGGCCGTCCGGCTTCACCACCTCCAGCTTCACTGGCTGGGCAGGGAGCGGCTTGCCGTCCCGGTCGCGCAGCAGCGCGTTGAGGATCACCGTTTCGCCAGGGCGATAGAGATCGCGTGGACCAAACATAAACAGCTGCTTGCTGTAGCCCGGCTCGCCGGCAATGGCGAACTCGGCCAGATCCAGCGCCGGTAGGGTTAAATCGAGCAGCGTGGTTTCGCCATCCTTGCGCGCCAGCAGTAGGGCGGCCTCTTTATCGGTGCTCAGCACCGCATGGCCTTTGGCGTCGCTGGTGGCCTGGGCCAGGGTCTGCCCCTTCTCATTGAGCAGGGTGACCTCAACGCCCTCACCCGCCGCGCCGTTCTCCAGGCCCTGGGTAAAGACATCCAGCTGATTATGGTAGCGATGCACCGACAGGCCGATGTTGCTCAGGGTAAACAGCGTGGCGGCATTGCTGTAGCTGTAGTGCCCGGCCTGATTCATAACGGCGATATAGACGCCCGCCTGTTGGAGGGGTTTGATCTCGGCCAACGGCAGGAGCAGCTTCTCGCGGGTATTGCGCGCGGGGTTAAGATCGAAACGCCCGGTATAGACCAGATCCGCCATCTTCAGCAGCGTATCGGACTCCCAGTTAGTCAGGGAGTTGCGGTACTCCCACTGGCTGACAAAGGATGTCAGCGACTCGGGCTTCACGCGGTAGAAGTTAACGTCGACGTTATTGACGTTGAGCGCCATCACCGGCAGCCCCTCTACTACCTTGCCCGGCAGCAGCGAACCCCGGCTGGCAAAGCCAACGCTCGGCTCCACGTCGCGGGTGGTAATGGTTTTTTCAAAACTGCTGCCAAAGGTCGCCTTGTTCAGCGCCACCAGCCCGCTATCAACGGAGACAATCAGCTCCCGGTTCGGCTCCAGATGACGGAAGCGCAGCTCTTTCAGGTTGGGTGCCAGCTCCCACGCTCCGTCCAGCTTGCCGCTCTTCTTATCGACAAGGTGCACCGTCTGGGAGAAGTCCTGGTCGGGATCGAGGGGGATATTGAAGGCCAGCACCAGGGTGGCTGCGCCATCAAGCTGCACCTCTGAGGCATCCTGCAGGGACAAGGTTTTACCTGCGCTCTGGGCAGCAAGCTTCTCCCGCTGGGCGCTGTCGACTTTAGCCACTGGCTTTGGATCAGCATCCGCGGCTTTGGTGACCGCCGCCTGTGGCGCGCCGCTATTATCACAGCCCGCTAAAAAAGAGGTAGCGACCAGCGCCATTGCAAGCGCAGTAAAACGTAACGGTTTCATTCCTTTATCCCTGCCGTTGATCGAGAGTCAGCCATAGTATGCGCCAGTTTTTGCACTAGCCAAAAGAGAATGAAAACTCTGGAAAGCGGCTCGCAATCTTTGCTTGACGGCAGGCCCAACTGTTACGTCGATCACAGCCCATAACGTTACATGTTACGTTGGCCGTCATTTGTTTTTAAAACAAGAAGATAGCTGGCGTAAAACCGCCTGGCGCTGCTAACGTTACTCTGTTATCGCACCTCCGTGCGCGGTTCATAATGAGAGACGACGATGAAAAGAGCCGTTAATGCCCTACAAAATTTTGGTAAGTCCCTTTACGGTCCAGTGCTGATTTTACCCATCGTCGGCCTGTTCATTGCCTTTGGTAATTTGCTGGGCAACGGCAATGTGGCGGAGTACCTGCCCTTCCTCGGCTACCCCTTTATTCAAAGCCTCGGCCAGCTGATGGCAAAATCGGCCGTGTCGGTGCTGGTCAACCTGGCGCTGGTCTTCGCCGTGGGGATCCCTGTGGGTCTGGCGGCGCGCGACAAGGGTTATGCGGCGCTGATCGGGCTGGTCACCTTCGTCGTCTTCATCAACGCCATGAACGTCACCCTGAGCCTACAGGGTGAGCTGGCGGCAGCGGATCAGATGAAGGCCGCCGGTCAGAGCATGGTGCTGGGCGTCCAGGTGCTGGAGATGGGCGTCTTTGCCGGGATCCTCACCGGCGCGCTCTCGGGCTACTTCTATAACAAATACTCCGGGGTGCAGTTCTCCGGCGCGATGGCGGTCTACTCCGGCCACTGCTTCGTGGCGATCATTATGCTGCCGGTCTCGATGCTGCTCGGCGTGATCATGAGCGAGCTGTGGCCTTTCGCCCAGCAGGGCATCAGCACCGCCGCGCTGGCGATCAAGGGCGCGGGACCGTTTGGCGTGGCGGTCTACGGTTTTCTGGAGCGCATTCTGGTTCCCACCGGCCTGCATCACCTGGTTTATACCCCATTCCTCTATACCGAGCTGGGAGGCACGGCGGACGTCTGCGGCCAGACCTACCAGGGCGCACGCAATATCTACTTTGCCGAGATGGCCTGTCCCTCGGTGCACCAGCTAAGCAGCACCGTGGTGTGGGATGCGCGCGGCATCAGCAAAATGTTTGGCCTGCCCGCCGCCGCGCTGGCGATGTACCTGACCGCTAAACCCGAGCGCAAAGCGGCAGCCAAAGCGATTCTGATCCCGGCGGCGCTCACCTCCCTGCTGGTGGGTGTCACCGAGCCGATTGAGTTCTCATTCCTGTTCGTCGCCCCGCTGCTGTTTGTTGTTCACGCGGTGCTGACCGGCATCGGCATGATGCTCTTCTATCTGCTTGGGGTTCACGCCATCGGCGCGAACGGCATTGTTGATTTCATTATCTACAACCTGCCGCTCGGCACCGAAAAATCCAACTGGCCGATGTATATCGTGGTCGGCCTGATTATGTTCGCCCTCTACTTTGTCATCTTCCGCTTCCTGATCCTGCGCTTCGATATGAAAACGCCGGGGCGCGAGGAGGAAGATCAGGAGACCCGCCTCTACAGCAAGCAGGAGTATCAGGCGAAAGGTGGCAACGACGGACTGGGCGAGGCCATTGTCGCCGGGCTGGGCGGGCGCGACAACGTTGAGGTGGTGGATAACTGCTATACCCGCCTGCGCGTAACGGTGAAAGACGTGGCGATGATCGACGAGCCACGCCTGAAAGCCACCGGCGCGAAGGGGGTGATCAAACAAGGCAATAACGTTCAGGTGGTCTACGGGCTGCACGTCAAAAAAATGCGAGAGGCCGTTGAGGCGTTTCTTTGAAGGAGGCACACATGCTTACCCCCCCATTTATTCTATCCATCGCCGGCGGCGGCAGCACCTATACGCCGGGCATCGTCAAAAGCCTGATGGTGCGGCTGGAGGATTTCCCGCTGGCGGAGATCCGCCTCTATGATATCGATGAGGCACGTCAGCGCACGCTGGCGCCGGTGGTGGAGAAGGTGATCCGCGATCATAGCGACACGATTAAATTTACCGTTACCAGCGACGCCGAAACCGCCTTCAGCGGAGCACACTTTGTCTTTGCCCAGATGCGCGTCGGGCAGTACAAAATGCGCGAGCAGGATGAGAAGATCCCTCTGCGCCACGGCGTAGTAGGCCAGGAGACCTGTGGGCCAGGCGGCCTGGCTTACGGCCTGCGCACCATTCTGCCGATGGTTGAGCTTATCGACATGGTCGAGCAGTACGCGGATAAAAAGGCGTGGATCGTGAACTACTCCAACCCGGCGGCGATTGTGGCTGAAGGGGTACGTCGCCTGCGTCCTAATGCCCGAGTGCTGAATATCTGCGATATGCCGGTGGCGGCGATGCGTAATATCGGGGCCATTCTGGGGGTCGATCGTCACACATTACAGGTGGACTACTTTGGCCTGAACCACTTCGGCTGGTTTACCCGCATCCTGGTGGACGGGGAAGACCGCCTGCCGGAGGTGCGTCGTCACGTGGCGCAGTTTGGTCTGCTCACCGAGGACGCCTCGAAGACCGACCCGCAGCACGCCGATCCCTCCTGGGTGAAGACCTGGCGCAACATTAAGCCGATCATGGATCACTTCCCTGACTATCTGCCGAACCCCTATTTGCAATATTACCTGATGCCGAACCAGATCGTTGAGCATCAGGATCCGCACCTGACTCGTGCCAACGAGGTGATGAACGGCCGCGAGAAGAAACTGTTTGCCGCCGCCGAAGAGTACCAGCGCACCGGGATCCTGCCGGATGCCTTCCACGTTGGCGTCCACGGAGCGTTTATCGTCGACGTCGCCTGCTCGCTGGCCTTTGATCTGCGCCAGCGTCATCTGGTGATCGTCGAAAACAAGGGAGCAATCGCTAACCTGCCCTATGATGCCATGGTCGAGGTGCCGGCCTACATTACCGCCAACGGGCCGGAGCCGGTGCGCATGGGCGCGGTGCCGCTGTTCCACCAGACCCTGCTGATGCAGCAGCTGGCCTCTGAACAGCTACTGGTGGAGGCGACCATCGAAGGCAGCTATGAGAAAGCGCTCCAGGCCTTTACGCTGAACCGCACTGTGCCAACGATGCAGCATGCGAAGGCGATCCTCGACGATATGATCGAGGCGAACCGTGACTACTGGCCGCAGCTGCAAAAAGCCTGGCAGGATGGAGAATCGCTATAAATTTCTGAAGCCTGCTCGCGGCAATGAGAGGGTAAACTTGTCGGTGTGAGAAAAAACACCGACAATCCTTTAATCAACACATTAAAGGAGGCCCACCTGCTATGACTACCTCATTCTTCGTTGCTGCCGACTGGCTGATTGAACACGGCGACTCTCCTGACGTACAGATTATTGATGCACGCATGGCACCGGTTGGCCAGGAGCACCGTGATATGCGCTCAGAGTACCGCGCCGGACACCTTCCGGGTGCGGTCTTTTTTGATATTGAGGCCCTCTCCGATCACACCTCCCCCCTGCCCCATATGATGCCGCGTCCAGAGGCGTTTGCCGTCGCCATGCGTGAGCTAGGCATAAGCAGCGACAAGCATCTGGTGATTTACGATGAAGGTAACCTCTACTCTGCACCCCGGGCGTGGTGGATGCTGAAAACCTTTGGCGTGGAGCAGGTATCGATCCTGGCGGGTGGCCTGGCAGGCTGGCAGCGCGACGAGCTGCCGCTGCAGCAGGGTGACGTAACGCTGCCCGAAGCTGAGTTTGAAGCCCACTTTGATGCCGACCGCGTGAAGCGCCTGACCGACGTGCTGCTGATCAGCCATGAGAAAACCGCCCAGCTGGTGGATGCCCGCCCTGCCCCGCGCTTCAATGCCGAAGCGGATGAGCCGCGTCCGGGATTGAAACGCGGGCATATTCCCGGCGCGCTGAACGTGCCCTGGGGCGATCTGGTGTTTGAGGGCGAGCTGAAAACCACCGACGAGCTGAGCGCTGTCTTTGCCCGTCAGGGTGTTGATCTTAGCAAGCCGATCGTGGTGAGCTGCGGCTCCGGGGTTACCGCTGCCGTGGTGGCGCTGGCGCTGGAGACGCTGGGCGTCGACGGTGTTACGCTCTATGACGGCTCATGGAGTGAATGGGGCGCGCGGGACGATCTGCCCGTTGAACCAGCCTGAGCATGGACAACCGCCTTGCGCCGCTGCTGTCGCGCGGCGAGTCGCTGACCCGCGCGGAGTATCGTGTGCTGGCCCATCTCACCGCCCACCCGCTTTTGGTGGGCAATATCACGGTGCGCGAGCTGGCGCAGGAGACCTTTGTCTCTACCGCCACCATTATGCGCCTGTGTCAGAAGCTGGGGTTTAGCGGCTACAGCGAGCTGATCTGGTACTGCAAGCAACTGCTTGCCGATACACCGCACATCGCGGTCCCGGCGGATGAAACCGCCGATCTCTCGCTACGGTTTAACCAGTTCATCGCTAACTATCAGCAGACCTTTCGCTGGGCCACAGAGGAGAAGCGACGCTTTTTCGCCGACCTGCTGCGCGAAAAAGAGAGCTTTTTTCTCTACGGGGCGGGCTTCTCCTATATCTTTGCCGAGTATCTCACCAAGAAGTTGCAGGTGCTGGGCAAGACGGCGTTTATCTCCGGTCCGGGGGACAGCCGCAATATTTTTCTCAGCAACGCTGCCCGCTATGAGGTGTTTATTGCCGTCTCCCGCAGCGGTGAGACAGAGCAGGTGCTGGATAAGGCGCGGATCGCGAAAAACGTTGGCATGACCATCGTGGCCTTTACCCGCGCCTCGGCCAATAGCCTGGCAGGCATGGCGGATCTCCATTTTGGGCTGTATGACGAGGCGGTGCATTTTGCCGCCGAAGCCGCAGGGGTAACCTCGTTCGAGTCGAACCTGGTGCTGCTGATGGATTTGCTGCTGCTGGAAGCGACGGGGTGAACGCTCACCCCGTCAGAGTGACTAGATAATACGCTGCTTGAAGTCGCGCAGGAAGCTGCCCCAGCGCCGCTCGTAGAAGGGCGTAATGTGCGCCAGCATAAAGTGGCTGATGCCCTTCTCGCCTTCGGCAACAATGCAGATGTCGACAGGCTCATCGCCCGGCAGCGTGTCGGTGGCAACGCTGCCGGCTGACTGGATTATCGCCTCGATGTCGCTGTCAGCCTCGGTTTCGATTCCAATGAGCAGGTTGGGCTGGGCGTCAGCCTCCTCTTTGATAGAGCAGAGAAACGCCCGCTTGACCGTTTTCATGGTCTTAAACAGCGTCGTCAACGAGTCAACCATCTGCGCAGGCGGCTCGGCCACCTCGGAGAGCAGCAGCGCGCTACCGCCCTCGATGACCTTCTGCTGGCTGAGGGGGTTACCCTCCTCTTTCCCCACCAGGTGGCTGATCTCACTCGGCGTAAACTCTTTGCCCGTCGGCAGCTTGGCGTTGAGGAACAGCGTCTCGCCGAGGGTCATCTCAAACAGGGTACGCACCGGCATCACCACGAAGGCCTGCTCATCCTCAACCGCCTGCTGCAACGCCTCAAGGGAGGTGAAGAACGGGATCACCGAGGTGCCGTCGTCCTTCTCCCAGTGCTGAATATCCACGGCGCTATCTTCAACCACCGTCTGGCCTTCTGCCGCCGTACCGGGAACCCAGACGGTGGAGGTCATCAGCGTGCGGAAGAACGCAGGCCGGTGACCCGGCTCGGTCGCCGCCTGCTCAAGCAGGGTCTCTAATTCGTTTTTCGTTTCAGACATAAAATGAGTCATTCACACATGCCGGGTGGCGCTACGCTTACCCGGCCTACGTAACAGGTAGGCCCATGCAAGCGCAGCGCCGCCGGGCGTAGCAATTATTCCGCTGTTAACAGGTTGGCGATGGTACGCACGCCCAGACCGGTTGCCCCAGCAGCCCACTGATCCACAGCCGCTTTACGGTAGGTGGCAGAGCAGTCGATATGCAGCCAGCCTTCGCGGTAGTTCTCAACGAAGTGGGAGAGGAAACCGGCGGCGGTGCTGGCCCCGGCCGGGAAGGCGGCGCTGGCGGTGTTGTTCAGCTCGGCAAAGTTAGACGGCAGCTGGCTGCGGTGGAACTCTGCCAGCGGCAGACGCCAGAACGGCTCGTTCTCCGCGCTGGCGCTGGCCAGCAGGCGATTTGCCAGCTTGTCATCAAAGCTCAGCAGCGCGTGGTAGTCGTTGCCGAGGGCGGTTTTTGCCGCGCCGGTCAGCGTTGCCGCGTCGATAATCAGTTCTGGATTTTGCTTCACTGCGTCGATCAGGCCATCGGCCAGCACCAGGCGGCCTTCGGCGTCGGTATTCATGATCTCAACGGTTTTGCCGTTGCGATAGCGAATGATGTCGCCAAGCTTGAAGGCGTTACCGCTGATCAGGTTATCTGCGCAGCAGAGATAGAGCTTCACGCGCTTGTTCAGGCCGCGCGTAATGGCAAACGCCAGCGCGCCGGTGACCATGGCCGCGCCGCCCATATCGGACTTCATCGAGTCCATAAAAGCGCTCTGCTTGATGCTATAGCCGCCGGAGTCAAAGGTGACCCCTTTGCCGACCAGGCAGGCATAAACCGGGGCGTTTTTATCGCCGGTGGGGTTGTAGTCCAGCGCCAGCAGAACCGGCGTGCGCTCGGAGCCACGGCCAACGGTGTAGATCCCCATGTAGTTCTGCTCGCGCAGATCTTCGCCTTTGGTGATGCGGTAGGAGATGTTCTCTCCGCCCACGCCGCTCAGCAGATCCACCGCGCGCTGGGCCAGCTGCTCCGGCCCCAGCTCTTCGGGAGAGGCATTGATGGCGTCGCGCACCCAGTCGATAATGTTGCGGCGGCTCTCCAGCTCTTTCTGCTGGCTATCATCCAGCGTAGCCCACTCAATTTTGCGGCTGCCTTTCGGCCCTCGGTAGCCCTGCCAGAATGCCCAGCTACGGTCGACGTCCCAGCCCTCGCCTGCCAGCTGAACATGCTTGATGCCCATGCCGTCGATTTTACGCGCCGCACGCTGGATCAGGCCCAGATCGTCTGCGCCGGTAAGGTGCAGCGCAACGCCGTCACTGTTAATACTGTAAGCTGCTTTCTCGCCCCAGCGCGCATCGGCGGGCTGAGTCGTCAGGGTAATTTTCATGGCTTCGGTTGTCATTATTCTGTCCTTATGATCAAGCCTGCAATGTGAAAACGGGCTACCCGAAGGCAGCCCGCTATGCATTATGACGCTTCGTCTAACCAGACTAACAGAATCGCTTCCAGAATCTTTTCATTGGATGCGTTTGGTTCGTCATCAAAGTCGTCCAGTTCACAAATCCACTGGTGCATATCGGTAAAGCGCACGGTTTTCGGATCGAGATCCGGGTAAGCGTCATACAGCGCCTCGCCGATTTCACGGCTGTCACTCCACTTCAGGCCCATATCAGTGCTCCCGCGCGTGGTTAATAGTATAACGCGGCATCTCGACCACCAGGTCTTCGTCGGTGACGCGAGCCTGACAGCTCAGACGGCTCTCAGGCTCCAGACCCCAGGCTTTATCCAGCATGTCGTCTTCGTCTTCGGTGCTCTCCGCCAGCGAGTCAAAGCCTTCACGCACGACGCAGTGGCAGGTGGTGCAGGCACAGGATTTTTCGCAGGCGTGTTCAATCTCAATGCCGTTACGCAGGGCAACGTCAAGAATGGTCTCACCGACATTCGCTTCCAGCACAGCGCCATCCGGACAGAGATCCTGATGGGGCAAAAATACAATCTTTGGCATATTAAACCTCGTCCACAGAGTGGCCCTTCAGCGCTTTACGAACCGACTGGTCCATGCGGCGTGCGGCAAACTCCTGGGTTTGTTTGTCTATATTTTTAATGGCTTGCTCTATGGCGTCAGCGTCATCGCCCTCGGCGGCTACACGCAGACGTGCAGCGGCGTCGTCAATAACCTGACGTTCTGCGGCGCTTAACAGCGCGGCATCGGTTCCGAGCGCGCTTTGCAGACTCTCCAGCACGCGCGCGGCCTCCACTTTCTGCTCTGCCAGCATTCGCGCTTTCACGTCTTCGCCAGCAAAGCTCATGGAGTCCTGGATCATGGTGGCGATTTCGCCGTCGGTCAGCCCGTAGGAGGGCTTAACCTGAATTGAGGCGGCCACGCCGGTGGATTTCTCCATGGCGGTGACGCTCAGCAGGCCGTCGGCGTCCACCTGGAAGGTCACGCGAATGTGCGCCCCGCCAGCAGGCAGCGCCGGAATGCCGCGCAGGGTAAAGCGACCGAGCGAGCGGCAGTCGGCGACCAGCTCACGCTCGCCCTGCATCACGTGGATCGACATGGCGGTCTGGCCATCTTTAAAGGTGGTGAACTCCTGGGCGCGCGCCACCGGAATGGTGGTGTTCCGCGGGATCACTTTCTCCACCAGCCCGCCCATGGTCTCCAGACCCAGCGACAGCGGGATCACGTCCAGCAGCAGCATTTCGCTGTCCGGCTTGTTGCCCACCAGAATATCAGCCTGAATGGCCGCGCCGATGGCAACAACCTTATCGGGATCGATGGTGGTCAGCGGTTGGCGGCCAAAGAACTCACCGACGCGATCGCGCACCAGCGGCACGCGGGTAGAGCCCCCCACCATCACCACTTCCAGCACCTCGTCGGCCTCAACGCCTGCGTCTTTCAACGCCCGGCGGCAGGAGAGCAGCGTGCGTTTAACCAGGGAGGAGATGAGATCGTTGAATTCAGTGCGGGTGATGCTGCCCTGCCAGCCTGCCACGTCAACGTCAACGCTTTCGGCATCGCTGAGGGCAATTTTTGCGGCGATGGCAGCGTCCAGCAGCTGACGCTGCAGGCGCGTATCCTGACGATCGCTGATGCCCGCCAGCTCACGGATGCGATCTGCCAGCAGGTGGTCGAAGTCGTCCCCGCCCAGCGCGGAGTCGCCGCCGGTGGCTAACACCTCAAATACCCCACGGCTCAGGCGCAGGATAGAGATATCAAAGGTGCCGCCGCCCAGATCGTAAACGGCGATCACGCCCTCTTTGCCGGAGTCGAGGCCGTAGGCGATAGCTGCTGCCGTCGGCTCGTTAAGCAGGCGCAGCACGTGCAGGCCCGCCAGCCGCGCGGCGTCTTTGGTGCCCTGACGCTGGGCATCGTCAAAGTAGGCCGGGACGGTGATGACCACGCCGTCCAGCTCGCCTGCCAGCGCTTCAGTAGCGCGAGCGGCCAGCGCCTTAAGAATATCAGCAGAGATGCGTACCGGGTTCAGCAGGCCCGCAGCGGTAGCGATCATCGGCAGGCCGTTTTCACTCGCCTGCAGCTGATATGGCAGATGCGGGTAGCGCGCCTGGATGTCGGCCAGCGAGCGGCCCATCATGCGTTTCACCGAGCTAATGGTGTTAGCCGGATCGTTGACCGCATTGCTGCGCGCCTCAAAGCCCACCCGGTGGCCCTGCGGCTGATAGTGCACCACGGACGGCAACAGGTGACGCCCGTCGCTGTCCGGCAGCGTTTCTGCCTGGCCGCTACGCACGGTAGCCACCAGAGAGTGTGTTGTACCCAGATCAATGCCCGCCGCCAGACGACGCTGGTGCGGCGCGGCACTCATGCCCGGCTCACTAATTTGTAATAAGGCCATGTTTGCTTCCGAAATTTAAAAATCGAGCAGCTTTTCTTCGAGTTGTTCTGCTGTGCTGCGTAGTTTATCGAGAAAACGGAGTTTACGCACCGTCTCTGCGGCATCGCTCCACGACTCACCGTCAAGCTGCTCTACCAGGGTCTGGTGGCGCGAGGTAAACATCGCCGCCACGCGCTTCAAAAACGCCTCAAGCCGATCGGTATCGCGGGCCTGCTCAATCTCATCCAGCTCTTCACGCAGCTCAAGCTGCTCCATCAGGAAGGCGGTGTCGCGAACGGTATGCTGCTCGCTGGCGAGGTCGAAACCGTGCAGGGAGAGCAGGTACTCGGCGCGCGGCAGCGGATGGCGCAGCGTCTGCCATGCCTGGTTGATGGTCGCAGAGTGTTGGACGGCGGCAAGCTGTTCAGCGGAGGTGCCGCTGGCAAACCGGTCGGGATGGTATTGACGTTGCAGATCCTGAAAGCGGGTAGCCAGCGCCTGGGTATCCAGATGATAGCTGGCGGGCAACCCAAAGAGGGTAAAGTAATCCATAACAGTCTCGGGGTTAGGCGGGTTAAAGCAAACCCCACCGCAGAGCAGTGGGGTTGAGTCGTTCAGGCGCGGTTAAACGTGGAAGCTTTCGCCGCAGCCGCACTCATCTTTCACGTTCGGGTTGGTAAACTTAAACCCTTCGTTGAGGCCCTCTTTTACGAAGTCCAGCTGAGTGCCGTTCAGGAACTGCAGGCTTTTGCCATCGACCACGACCTTAACACCTTTGTCTTCGAACACGGTATCTTCTGCCGCAGGCGCGTCAACAAATTCCAGCACGTAGGCCATACCCGAACAGCCGGAGGTTCTCACCCCCAGGCGCAGGCCAAACCCTTTACCCCGGTTGGCCAGGAAGCTATTTACTCGCGCGGCAGCACTGTCGCTAAGGGTAATCGACATACAAACCTCTGCTCGTTATTTCGCGTCACGCTTGCTTTTGTAGTCCGCAATCGCAGCTTTGATTGCATCTTCCGCCAGGATAGAACAGTGGATCTTAACCGGCGGCAGCTCCAGCTCATCGGCGATGTCGGTGTTCTTAATCGCCTGGGCTTCGTCCAGGGATTTACCTTTCACCCACTCGGTCACGAGGGAGCTGGAGGCGATCGCCGAGCCGCAGCCGTAGGTTTTAAAACGCGCGTCTTCGATGATGCCGTCGTTGTTCACTTTGATCTGCAGCTTCATGACGTCGCCACAGGCCGGTGCACCCACCATGCCGCTGCCAACGCTGGCATCGCTGTTGTCGAAAGAGCCAACGTTGCGCGGGTTTTCGTAGTGATCGATTACTTTTTCGCTATAAGCCATTTTAAATTCTCCTGATACCGCTACCGATTAATGATGAGACCATTCAATGCTGTTCAGATCCACGCCCTGTTTGAACATCTCCCACAGCGGAGAGAGGTCGCGCAGACGGCCAATGGAGTTGCGAACCAGATTGATGGTGTAGTCAATCTCTTCTTCGGTAGTGAAACGGCCTAAAGAGAAACGAATAGAGCTGTGTGCCAGCTCGTCAGTCATACCCAGCGCGCGCAGCACGTAGGATGGCTCAAGGCTTGCAGAGGTACAGGCGGAACCGGAAGAGACCGCAAGATCCTTCAGCGCCATGATCAGCGACTCGCCTTCAACGTAGTTAAAGCTGACGTTGAGGATGTTCGGTGCGCCCTGCTCAAGATCGCCGTTCAGATACACTTCTTCCATATCTTTCACGCCGTCCCACAGACGGTTACGCAGCGTACGCAGGCGTGCCATCTCGGTGTCCATCTCTTCTTTGGCGATGCGGTAGGCTTCACCCATGCCAACGATCTGGTGCACAGGCAGCGTACCGGAACGCATGCCGCGCTCGTGACCACCGCCGTGCATCTGCGCTTCAATACGGATACGCGGTTTACGACGCACGTACAGCGCGCCAATCCCTTTCGGACCGTAGATTTTGTGGCCGGAGAAGGACATCAGGTCAACTTTCAGCTGGCTCAGATCGATAGGCAGCTTGCCCACGCTCTGGGTTGCATCAACGTGGTAGATGATGCCGCGCGCACGGCAGAGTTCGCCGATGGTTGCGATATCTTGTACGACGCCGATCTCGTTGTTGACGTGCATGATGGAGACCAGAATGGTGTCGTCGCGCATGGCGGCTTCCAGCTCTTTCAGGTCGATAATGCCGTTGCTCTGCGGGGCGAGATAGGTCACTTCAAACCCTTCACGCTCCAGCTGACGGCAGGTATCCAGCACGGCTTTGTGTTCGGTTTTGCTGGTGATGATGTGCTTGCCTTTTTTCTGGTAGAAGTTGGCAGCACCTTTGATCGCCAGGTTGTCAGATTCGGTTGCACCGGAGGTGAAAACAATTTCACGCGGATCAGCGCCAACCAGCTCGGCAATCTGATTACGGGCGATATCTACCGCCTCTTCAGCATGCCAGCCAAAACGGTGTGAACGGGAAGCTGGGTTACCAAAGTTTCCGTCCAGGGTCAGACACTGCATCATTTTCTCGGCAACACGCGGATCCACCGGCGTGGTTGCGGAGTAGTCGAGATAGATCGGTAATTTCATTGCTCTATAGACTCCGTACATCGCTTCAATGCAAGGAACCAGGCAACCGGCTGGATGTACGGCCGACGTGGCGAAGCTGGCGCTCCGGCCTGGTTCATAAATCTTTTATGGTTTTATTACGCGCGCAGTTTGACGTCGATTGCGTCCTGCGCGCGGGTCGTGCGCTGTGTTTCCTGGCTGTGCTGGCGATCGGCAACGTCCATCACTTCCTGGTTATTGACCAATTCACCGAGGGTGATATTGTTCAGGAAGCCGGTCAGACGATCGCTCAGGTCACGCCAAAGCGCGTGGGTCAGGCACTTATCGCCGCCCTGGCAGCCGCCTTTACCCTGACAGCGGGTCGCGTCTACCGATTCGTCAACGGCGCTGATCACTTCGCCAACGGCGATGCTGTTGGCATCTTTACCTAACAGATAACCGCCGCCCGGACCGCGCACGCTGGCAACCAGGCCATTCTTACGCAGGCGGGAGAAGAGCTGCTCCAGATAAGAGAGGGAGATGCCCTGACGCTCGGAGATATCAGCCAACGGAACCGGGCCCGATTCAGAGTTGAGCGCAACGTCCAGCATTGCAGTAACGGCATAACGCCCTTTAGATGTCAGTCTCATGTCTTACTTAACCTCAAACTCGCCCCTGCCCGGGGTTGTCGTTATATAGATAGTTATAAAAACAGGTATAAATGGTCTGTTACATAGCAGGCGCAAGTGTGACATTCCCGACTAAAATGGTCAACTATTTACTTGACTGTTTTAGTCAGGTATTAGGCGTTTTGTGCGATGTCTTTAACGCCGGGGGGCGCTGCGCTTACCCGGCCTACAAAACCGTAGGCCCGCGCCAGCGAAGCGCCGCCGGGCAAAGCGGCATTGCTGTTATTTATTGTTCTTCTGCTCAATCGACGCCAGAATTCCGCGCAGGATGTTCAGCTCCTGGCTCTCTGGGCGTGCACGGGTAAAGAGTCGGCGCAGCTTGTTCATCACCTGTCCCGGATGATCGGGGCGGATAAAACCGGTCGCCAGCAGCGTCTGCTCAAGGTGGCCATAGAAGCGCTCAAGGTCGTCCACCAGCGGATAGGGTGTCTCTTCCTCTGCCGGTTCAGCATCGGCTTCCTGCGTCGCCAGCCAGGCCATGCGCACTTCGTAGGCGATAACCTGCACCGCCATCGCCAGGTTCAGCGAGCTGTACTCCGGGTTCGCGGCAATGGCAACGTGATAATGGCACTTCTGCAGCTCTTCGTTGGTCAGGCCCACGCGCTCGCGGCCAAATACCAGCGCGACCGGTGCGTGCTGCCCTTCGCTGACGCTTTTCAGCCCGCACTCGCGCGGGTCGAGCATCGGCCACGGCAGCGTACGGGAGCGGGCGCTGGTGCCCACCACCAGGCTACAGCCCGCCAGCGCCTCGTCGAGGGTGTCGACAATCTGTGCGTTACCGATGACGTCGCTGGCCCCGGCGGCCAGGGCGATAGCCTGGGAGTCCGGCTTCACCAGCGGGTTAACCAGCCAAAGATTCGTTAAGCCCATGGTTTTCATGGCGCGGGCAACGGAGCCCATGTTGCCGGTGTGAGAGGTTTCAACCAGCACGATTCGTATATTTTGCAGCATAGTTTTTCAGCGTCTTAAGAATATTTGCGCATATTAGCATAAAGCAAAGACATAATCCGAACTCGCTGGTATACTCTGCGCCGTTTTCACCCCCGTTCTTTAACATCCAGTGAGAGATACCGATGCATCCAATGCTGACCATCGCCGTGCGCGCAGCGCGCAAGGCGGGTAATGTAATTGCCAAACACTACGAAACGCCAGACTCTGTTGAAACCAACCAGAAAGGCAGCAATGATTTCGTAACTAACGTTGATAAAGCCGCCGAGGCCGTGATTATCGACACTATCCGCAAATCTTACCCGCAACATACCATTATCACCGAAGAGTCCGGTGAACACGCAGGCGAAGATCAGGATGTGCAATGGGTTATCGATCCACTGGATGGCACCACCAACTTTATCAAGCGTCTGCCCCACTTCTCGGTCTCTATCGCCGTGCGCATTAAAGGCCGTACCGAAGTTGCCGTGGTTTACGATCCAATGCGTAACGAACTCTTCACCGCTACCCGTGGTCAGGGCGCACAGCTCAACGGCTACCGCCTGCGCGGCGGCACCGCTCGCGATCTGGATGGCACCATCCTGGCGACCGGTTTCCCGTTCAAAGCCAAACAGCATGCCCAGACCTACATCAAGATCGTCGGTAAACTGTTCACCGAGTGTGCGGACTTCCGCCGCACCGGCTCTGCCGCGCTTGATCTGGCCTACGTTGCCGCTGGCCGCGTGGACGGTTTCTTTGAGATCGGCCTGAAGCCGTGGGATTTCGCCGCAGGCGAGCTGCTGGTTCGTGAAGCGGGTGGCCTGGTGTGTGACTTCACCGGTAACCACAACTACATGATGAGCGGTAACCTCGTCGCTGGTAACCCGCGCGTGGTGAAAGCCATGCTGGCGAACATGCGTGACGAGCTGAGTGAAGCGCTGAAGCGTTAAGCATCGCTAACGCCGGATAGCGTAACGCTATCCGGCGTTTTAAAACGGTCGTAATCCCCTTCCCACCGGCACCGCTCTGAGCCACATCACCACCGCCGCCGTTACCAGAATCACACCTCCAGCCAAAGCCAGCGTTGACCACCCCACCTGCTGCCACAGCACCGGCGTTTTATTGCCGCCGAGCTTGACCGCCAGTCGCCGAAAGCTATGCACCAGCAGCGCCAGGGAAGAGATGGTTAGCGACGTGCCTGCCGCCATCGCCATGGCCGATGCCATTCCCCAGCTAAACACCCCGATAACCTTACTGAACAGCAGGACCATGATCGCCCCGGAGCAGGGTCGCATCCCCATCGACAGAATAATCATCAGCCGGGCGCGCCAGTCATCGCCGCGCGTAAGCTGCTCCGGCGTGGGCAGATGCTGATGCCCGCAGCCGCAGTGGGCATCATGCACATGGTGTGGCGTAAAAGCGGTAAACGTCGGCCTGCGCAAGAGACGACGCAGCCTGTTCAGTGCCCGCCAGCAGAGCAGAAGTCCCAGCACGCCCACCAGGGCATAGCTCCCCTTCTCCAGCCAGTAGCTACTCACATGCAGCTGGCGAGCAGGCAGCTGGAGCAGAGTCAGAACCACGACCACCAGCACAATGGCTACCAGCCCCTGTAGCAGCGACGAGGCCAGGGTCAGGCCAATGCTCGACCTCAGTTTTGACGGATGAGTGGCAAGCCAGGTGGTTATTACCACTTTACCGTGGCCCGGCCCGAGAGCGTGCAGCACCCCATAGAGAAAGCTAAACAGCAGCAAGGCCCCACCCGCCCGGCTCGGATCCGCCGCCACGCCTTTTAACAGGGCGCTCATCTGCTGGTTAACCTCTCGCTGCCAGCCCGCGCTCTCCAGCATGATCCGGGGCCAGGCGTGCCACAGCTGCACCCCACCCACCACAGCACAGAGCAATAGCAGGGCCAGCGGCCAGAGCGCTCGCCAACCGGGCGCGCTTCTCACCGAACTTAGCATCATGCCTTGCACTCCAGGGTCACGGTCTGGGCAAACTGCTTGCCGAGATCCATATCCTCCGGCGGGGCATCCTCTTTATCCAGCGACTGTGCGAAGGCTAAAGTCTCGTCTCCCGGCGTTGGCGTGTGCAGCTCTGCCTGACACTGCTTTTGCAGATCGGCAGAGAGCGTAATGTCACGCTCGCTCTGGTAGGTCATATCGACATAGTAGGTGGGATCGAAGGTGGAAAAGGTGTAGCGCTGCCCGGCCAACGGCTGCGGCGTGGCCAGCGGCAGGGTAAAGGTCAGCACCGCCTGGTGATCGACCCGCGACATGCCATAGTGCGTGGGTCGATTAAGAAACTTAACCCGCTGCCCGTTATGCCAGATCTCGGTAAAGTAGTGCTGTCCCAGCACGTTGGCCATCACCTCCGCCGCCAGCTTTTTCCATACCGGTGACTCCGGCCTGGCGTCACCCGCGTCATAGAGCAGATCGGCTGAAGTGATCTCATCCATCGTCCAGCGCATATCGAGAGCCACAAGCTGCCCGTCCGCCACGACCGGCTCGGTTTGTAGGCAAATAAAGCTATGGGGATGCGCCAGCGCGGGAAGCGATAAAAACGCGAAAACCAGCGCGCCAGCGTACGGTTTAACTGTTTGCATGTGTTCCTTACGAGAAAAATTCTGTGACGCCCCCCGGCATTCCTGAGGGAAAGCCCGACAGGAGGGCTTTCGCCGCCGTATCCTTTAGCTATTCTTATCGAAACCCCTAACTGGAATCCAGCAGATGACAACCGTAACGATACCGCCATCTGTGCTCTCCAGTTCACAACGCCGCTGTCATGTACTCCTAATGCTCGCCCTGCCAGGACAAACGGTGACACCAGATATACTCGGCAAGCTGAACAACGTGGACGGCACAATTACCCGGCAAGATATTGCCGATACGGGTCATGAGATCCAGCGCTACCACCGGCTGAACATTACCGCGCAGCAGGACGGCAGCTACCGCATTGAGGGCGCGGCTCTCGACCAGCGTCTCTGCCTCATTCACTGGCTCAAGCGCGCCATTCGTCTCTGCCCCAACTTTGTTAGCGCTCACTTTACCCCGGCGCTAAAAAACGCGCTTAAGCAACAGGGTATCGCCAGAACATTGTATGACGATACTAACCTGCACGCCCTGATTAATCTCTGCTCCCGTCGCCTTGAGCGGCAGTTTGAACAGCGAGATATTCAGTTTCTGCGTCTCTATTTACAATACTGTCTGCTTGCGCACCAGCTTGGCTTTACGCCCGCGTTTGCACCGTTGCAGCAGGCCTGGGCCGAAGCGCGGGCAGAGTATCTGGTTGCCAATGAGATTATTCGCCACTGGCAGCGCCGGGTGATCCCCGTTCCCCACGTGAGCGAGCATCTTTTCCTGACGGTGCTGTTTATGCTGCTGCGCACGCCGGATCCGATCCACGACAGCCATCAGCAGGACACGCGGCTGCGGGGGGCTATCCACCAGACTATCGAGCGCTTTCGCGCCCTCTCCGGGATGGACTTTAGCGATGAGCAGGGCCTGACCGATCAGCTCTATATTCATCTGGCGCAGGCGCTGAACCGTAGCCTGTTTGGCATCGGGATCGATACCAGCCTGACGGAGGAGATTAATCTGCTCTACCCCCGGCTGATGCGTACCACCCGCGAGGCGCTGCTCTGTCTGGAGGAGGAGTACAACCTGTGCTTTACCCATGAGGAGGCGGGCCTGGTGGCGGTGATCTTTGGCGCATGGCTGATGCAGGAGAACGATCTGCACGAGAAGCAGGTGGTGCTGCTGACTGACGACGCGCCCGAGCGGGAGCGAGCCATTGAGGAGCAGCTGCGGGAGCTGACGCTGCTGCCGCTGAATATCAAGTATCTGCCGCTCGCCACCTTCCAGCAGGAGGGAGCCCCGCGTGAGGCCGCCCTGATTGTGACGCCTTACGTAACGCCGCTGCCGCTCTTCTCTGCCCCGCTGATCCATGCGGTGATGACCCTGAGCGAGCAGCAGCAGTTACATATTCGTGACATGCTGGAGTCTTAGGTCCGGGCGGTAACGCCGGGCCGGACAAACAGCGCGGGCAGCGCGACCAGCGCCATCACCCAGAATACGCCCTGATGCAGATGCTGGAACAGGAAGCCGGCAAAGATGGTCATTACCGCGATGCTGCCCCCCATCGCCACCGCCGAGTAGACGGCCTGCAGGCGGATCACCTCGCTTCCCTGGCGGGCAGCGATATAGCGCATCGCCGCCAGGTGGCAGACGGTAAAGGTTCCACAGTGCAGCACCTGCACCACCAGCAGCCATGGCAGCGCCGTGGTCCAGCCCATCAACGTCCAGCGCACTATGCCGCATACCGCTGACAGCAGGAGCAGATCCCGGGCGCTCCAGCGGCGGAACAGGCGGTTGCTCAGCGCGAAGATAATCACCTCCGCGACAACGCCCAGAGACCAGAGATAGCCAACCGTTGAGGCAGAGTAACCCGCCTCCTGCCAGTAGATGGCGCTAAAGCCGTAGTAGGCAGCGTGCGCCCCCTGTAGCAGCGAGACACAGGCCAGAAAGCGCCCATTCTGGCCGATCAGGCTCCGCCACGCGGGCCAGCCAGCGGCGGCCTGCGCCCGACGCTCCCCGATCGGCATCACCGACGGGCGCAGCAGCATCCCGAGCAGCATGGATATTGTCCCCAGAGTCAGCATCGCCAGGATCGCCCGGTAGTCGAAGAGGCTCACCAGCTTGCCAGTCAGCGCCGAGCCGATCACAAAGGCGATCGATCCCCACAGGCGTACCCGGCCATAGTCCATGACGATCTGCTTTTGCCAGGTGTTGGCCAGCGCGTCGGTGAGCGGCACCAGCGGCGAGAAGAAGAGGTTAAAGCCGATGATGATCGCCATCAGCCAGCCAACGTGGTTGCCAGCCCAGAAGGCCAGGGCAAACAGCAGCGTCAGCAGAGCCAGCACGCGCAGGGCGAACACCAGCCGGGAGGGATCGGTGACCCGAGGGGCAATGGTTAGGCTGCCGAGAAAGCGGGCGACCAGCCCTGCCCCGAGCAGCAGGCCGATGGTTTCCGGCGTCAGGCCGGTACCCTTGAGCCAAACGCTCCAGAAAGGTAAAAAGATGCCGTAGCTGAAAAAGTAGGTAAAGTAGCTCAGCGCCAGCCAGCGCGTGGAATGCAAAACCATGAATCCCTCCCGTTTTGGAGGCGTTAGTCTGGCGTTAAAACCCCGCTGGTGCAAGCAAACCCGAAACACCTACGCCGTTTGCCGAAGCGTGAATTTGCTTGTCTCGATTCAGTTCACATATTTGCAACTTAACGCGCGATGAAAAAGGGTAAAGCGACCAGAAACCACGCCCCACTTAAGTTAAATGATAATAAAATGTTAAATAAAAGTTATAGAATAATCATTTTTTAACACGTATAGCCATTGATAACGTAATGACATTATTGATATTTAACTTAATATTAACCTAAAATTATCCATAAATTTACATTTTCGTGCGCAGATCACAATTCACATTTCTGCGATACGTTTCCCCTTCCCTTCATTGCTAATCTTCCCTCCGTGACATGCCTCGGTCCCTAAAAAAGGTAGAACTATGAAATTCAAACTCGCATTGCTCAGCGCAGCCCTGATTTCTGCATGCATGGTGTCCGGTACGTCGGTTGCAGCGGAGAAGTATGAAATTGCCGTGGTCGCCAAGGTGACCGGCATTCCGTGGTTTAACCGTATGGAAACCGGCGTCAACGAAGCGGCGAAAAAGCTCGACGTTAACGCCTACCAGACCGGCCCATCTACGCCGGATCCGGCCCAGCAGGTGAAGGTGATTGAGGATCTGATCGCCAAAAACGTTAACGCCATTATCGTGGTGCCTAACGACGCTAAGGTGCTGGAGCCGGTGCTGAAAAAAGCTCGCGATAAAGGCATTGTGGTGCTGACCCATGAGTCACCGGATCAGCAGATTGGTCAGTGGGATATTGAAACCATCGACAGCGAGAAGTATGCGCAGGCCAACGTCGATGAGCTGGCAAAAGATATGGGCGGCAAAGGCGGCTACGCCATTTACGTTGGCTCCCTGACGGTGCCGCTGCATAACGCCTGGGCCGATTACGCCATTAAATATCAGAAAGAGAAATACCCGGACATGTTTGAGGTGACGTCGCGCCTGCCGGTGGCTGAGAGCATCGACAAATCCTACTCCACGACTCTGGACCTGATGAAAACCTATCCGCAGATGAAAGGGGTGATCGGCTTCGGCTCACTCGGTCCTATCGGTGCGGGTCAGGCGGTGCAGAAGAAGCGTGCGAAAGAGAAAGTGGCCGTAGTGGGTATCGCCATGCCAGCCCAGGCCGCACCTTACCTTATGCGCGGCGATATCAAGAAAGCGCTGCTGTGGGATCCGAAAGATGCAGGCTATGCGCTGGTGACCGTTGCCGACCAGCTGCTGAAGGGTAAAGAAGTGACGTCCGATCTGACCATCGACGGTTTAGGGAAAGCCGATGTCGACATGGAGAAGAAAGTGATCCGCTTTAACAAGATCCTCGAAGTCACCAAAGATAACGCACAGTCGCTCGGTTTCTAAGGCTCTCCGCCTACACCAGGGAACCTCAACGCCGGCCGTCTGGCCGGCACACTCGTACAGAATGACTTAAGCGCCCACACGGGCGCTCGCAGGGGTATTGTCCATGGCCGACACCACCGCATTTATCACTCTTGAGAATATCAGCAAGCAATTCCCGGGCGTGCTGGCGCTGGATAACGTGAACCTGACGCTACAGAAAGGCGAAGTTCACTGTCTGGCAGGGCAGAACGGCTGCGGTAAGAGCACCATTATTAAAGTGATCTCCGGCGTCTATCACCCGGAAAAAGGGGCGCAGATCCAGCTCGATGGCAAACTGTTCCACCACCTGACACCGCAGCTCTCCGCCCACTACGGCATTCAGGTTATATACCAGGATCTCTCCCTGTTTCCCAACTTCAGCGTGGCGGAGAACATTGCCGTTAACCGCTATCTGCCGGGCGGCGACGTCTGGGTTCGGCGCGGCGCGATGCGTAAGCAGGCGCTGGCGGCAATGCAGCGCATCGGCGTCAGCATCGATCCCGATAAAAAAGTCGAGAAGCTCTCTATTGCCGACCGTCAGCTGGTGGCGATCTGCCGCGCTATCGCCGCCGATGCCCGGCTGGTGATTATGGATGAGCCTACCGCCTCCCTCACCCGTCAGGAGGTTAACGGCCTGCTGCGGGTGGTCAACGAACTGAAAGCCGCCGGGATCTGCGTGGTCTTCGTCAGCCACCGTCTCGATGAAGTGATGGAAGTTGCGGATCGCATCAGCGTCATGCGCGACGGCAAGCTAGTGGGGACCTACCCGGCGAGCCAGCTCGACAGCCACGAGCTGGCGTTCCTGATGACCGGCCAGCGTTTCCACTACAGTCCGCTGCCGGAAAAACCATCCGCCGATCAGGAGCCGATGCTGGAGCTGCGTAACCTCAGCCGCCGGGGCAAATACCAGAACATCAACCTGTCGCTGCGCAGCGGCGAGATTGTCTCTATCGTTGGCCTGCTGGGTGCCGGGCGAACCGAGCTGTGTCTGAGCCTGTTCGGCATGACCCACCCGGAGAGCGGAGAGATGCGCATCAACGGCAAGCCGGTCACCCTGCGCAATAACCATGATGCCATTAAGCACGGGATCGGCTACGTCTCAGAGGATCGCCTGACTCAAGGGCTGATCATGGAGCAGTCGATCTACGACAACACCATCGTCACGGTATTCGACAAGCTGCACACGCGCGGTGGCCTGCTGGATCACGGCAAGGCGAAAAAGCTGGTGGCCGATCTGATCCGCAACCTGAATATCAAAGTCTCCGATCCGCATCTGCCGGTGAAAACCCTCTCCGGCGGCAATGCGCAGCGGATCGCCATCGCGAAGTGGGTGGCGACGGATCCACGCATCCTGATCCTCGACTCCCCCACCGTTGGGGTGGATATCGCCAATAAAGAGGGTATCTACCAGATTGCCCGCGACCTGGCGGAACAGGGGATGGCGGTGCTGATGATCTGCGATGAGATCCCGGAAGCCTATTACAACAGCCACCGCGTGCTGGTTATGCGCCGCGGCAAGCTGGTCGCAGAGTTTAATCCGCATCGCTGCACGGAACAGGAGATTGCTGAAGTGGTTGAGGTGATCCATGAATAACAGACTTTCCCGCCTGGTCGGGCAACATGAGTTCTGGCTTGGGCTGCTGGTGGTAGCGCTGGCGGTCGGACTGAGCATCAGCACCGACGAGTTCTTCTCGCTGGGCAACCTGACGGACGTTGGCACCAGCTACGCGATCCTCGGGATCCTCGCCTGCGGCCTGTTCGTGGTGCTGATCTCCGGCGGGATCGACATCTCCTTCCCGGCCATGACCGCTATTGCCCAGTATGCAATGGCAAGCTGGGTGATCGCCCACGGCGGCAACTTTGCCCTGGCGTTGATCATCGCGATGGCTGTCGGCCTGCTGCTCGGGTTGATCAACGGTTTCCTGGTCTACTGGCTGCGGGTTCCAGCGATTATCATCACTATCGCGACGCTCAACGTCTACTACGGCCTGCTGGTTTACGCCACCAAAGGCACCTGGCTGTATGGCTTCCCTGACTGGTTTATGAACGGCATCAATTGGCTGTCGTTCACCGCCGCCGACGGCTACGACTACGGCCTTACCCTGCCCCTGCTCTGCCTCGCGGCGGTCATTATCTTCACCGCCGTACTGATGAACTTTACCCGCCTTGGCCGCCAGATCTACGCCATGGGCGGCAACCGCGACGCGGCCTCACGCCTGGGGCTGAATCTGGTGAAGCTGCACTTCTACGTCTACGGCTACATGGGCATTCTCGCCGGGGTCGCCGCCGTGGTGCAGGCGCAGATCACCCAGTCCGTTGCCCCCAACTCGCTGCTCGGTTATGAGCTGACGGTGCTGGCGGCGGTGGTGCTAGGCGGAACCAGCATGAGCGGCGGGCGCGGCACCTTAACCGGCACGCTGCTTGGGGTGGTACTGCTGGCGTTTCTGCAAAACGGCCTGACGCTCTTGAGCGTCTCCTCCTACTGGCACACCGTATTCAGCGGCGTCATTATCCTGGTCAGCATCAGCGCCACGGCCTGGAATGAAAAACGCAAACTCGCAAGGGAGCTTTGAGATGAAAGCAATCGCACGACTCTTACCCGGTGATGCCATCATCCGCCTGCAGTGCGTGATCATTATCGTCGTTGCCGTGGTCTTCTCGGCGCTGCTGGGCAGCCGCTTCTTCAGCGTCGCTAACTTCCAGTCCATCACCTCGCAGCTGCCTATCCTCGGTATGCTGGCGCTGGGAATGGGCATCACCATGCTTACCGGCGGCATTAACCTGTCGATTATCGCTGGCGCTAACGCCTGCTCGCTGGTGATGGCGGCGGTGATTGTTAGCCATCCCGATAATCCGCTGTTCCTGGCGCTGGCCCTGCTGGCCGGGGCGGCGGTAGCGGTGGCGATCGGCACGCTGAACGGGGCGCTGATCGCCTGGGTGGGGGTATCGCCTATCCTCGCCACGCTCGGCACCATGACGCTGATCTCTGGCCTCAATATTCTGCTCTCTAACGGGACGGTGATCTCCGGCTTCCCGGCAGCGATCCAGTTCCTGGGCAATGCCACCGTGGTGGGCATCCCCGTGGCGCTGCTGCTCTTTTTATTGGTGGCGGTGCTGCTGTGGGTTCTGCTGGAGCACACCACCCTCGGGCGCAGCCTCTATCTGGTAGGCTCCAACGAGCAGGCCACGCGCTACAGCGGCGTGAATACCGTCCGCGTGCAGATTGCGGTGTATGTCATCTCCGCCCTGCTCGGCTGGGTTGCCGCCATTTTGATGATGGCGAAATTTAACTCGGCAAAGGCGGGCTATGGTGAATCCTATCTGCTGGTGACCATTCTCGCCTCGGTGCTGGGCGGCATTAACCCCGACGGCGGGTTTGGCCGCATCGTCGGCCTTGTGCTGGCCCTCATCGTGCTGCAGATGCTGGAAAGTGGCTTTAATCTGCTGGGGATCAGCAGCTATCTGACGATGGCGCTGTGGGGTGCCGTGCTGATCCTCTTTATCGCATTACAGAATCGTAAAGCCTGATGTCAGGAGAACAAATTATGGCGAGTTACTTCATTGGTGTGGACGTAGGCACAGGGAGCGCCCGGGCGGGCGTGTTTGATCTAAACGGCAGAATGGTCAGCCAGGCCAGCCGGGCCATTGAAATGTATCGTCCGCAGGCTGATTTCGTTGAGCAGTCCTCCGACAATATCTGGCAGATGGTGTGCAACGCGGTGCGCGATGCGGTTAACCAGGCAGACATCAATCCCATTCAGGTGAAAGGCCTGGGGTTCGACGCCACCTGCTCGCTGGTGGTGCTGGATAAAGAGGGTAAGCCGCTGACCATCAGCCCCTCCGGGCGCAGCGAGCAGAACATTATCGTCTGGATGGATCACCGCGCCATTACCCAGGCCGATCGCATCAACGCCCTGCACCACCGGGTGCTGGACTACGTCGGCGGGATTATCTCGCCCGAGATGCAGACCCCGAAGCTGCTGTGGCTAAAGCAGCACATGCCGAATACCTGGGCTAACGCGGGCTACTATTTTGACCTGCCGGATTTCCTGACCTGGCGCGCCACGGATGACGATACGCGCTCGCTCTGCTCCACCGTCTGCAAATGGACCTACATGGGCCACGAGGATAAGTGGGACGGGAGCTACTTCCGCCAGATTGGGCTGGAGGATCTCCTTGAGCACGATGCGGAGAAAATTGGCCGCTACGTTAAAACCATGGGCGAACCGCTCGGCCACGGCCTGACGCAGCGCGCCGCCAGCGAGATGGGGCTGATCCCCGGCACCGCGGTGAGCGTGTCGATTATCGATGCCCACGCGGGCACCCTCGGCACCCTTGGGGCAAGCGGTGTCTCTGGCGAAGTGGCGGATTTCGATCGCCGCGTGGCGCTGATTGGTGGCACCTCGACGGGCCATATGGCGATCTCTCAGCAGCCGCGCTTTATCGGCGGCGTTTGGGGGCCTTACTACTCGGCGGTGCTGCCGGACTACTGGCTTAACGAAGGCGGCCAGTCGGCGACCGGGGCGCTGATCGACCATATTATTCAGTCTCACCCCTGCTACGAAACCCTGCTGGCGCAGGCGAAAACCCAGGGGCAGACCATCTATGAGGTACTCAACGCCCTGCTGCGCAAGATGGCTGGCGAGCCGGAGGATATCGCTTTCCTGACCCGCGATATTCATATTCTGCCCTACTTCCACGGCAACCGCTCGCCGCGCGCTAACCCGACGTTAACCGGGGTGATTAGCGGTCTGAAGCTCTCCCGTACGCCGGAGGATATGGCCCTGCACTATCTGGCGACCATCCAGGCGATTGCCCTCGGTACCCGGCACATTATTGAGACTATGAATCAGACTGGCTACACCATCGACACCATTATGGCCAGCGGCGGCGGCACCAAGAACCCGATCTTTGTCCAGGAGCACGCCAACGCCACCGGCTGCGCCATGCTGCTGCCGGAAGAGAGCGAAGCGATGCTGCTCGGCGGCGCGATGATGGGTACCCTTGCGGCGGGCGTATTCGAAACCTTCCCGGAGGCGATGTCGGCCATGAGCCGAATCGGTAAGACCGTCACGCCGCAGACCAACAAGATCAAGCAGTACTATGACCGCAAGTACAAGGTGTTCCATGCGATGTATGAAGATCACATGAAGTACCGCCAGCTGATGCAGGAGGAAGCATGAGTTCATCGTGGCAGCAGGCAACCGCCGCCTGGGGTATCTATAGCGAGGCGCTGGCCGGACTCGGTCAGCACCTCAGCGAGCCGCAGTGGGAGGCGCTGCTGGCTGAACTGCGCGGCTGCAAAGGCAAGATTGTGGTAACGGGTGTGGGCACTTCCGGCATTGCAGCACGGAAGATTGCCCATATGCTGGCCTGCGTGGAGCGCCCGGCGATCTACCTAAACGCTACCGACGCGGCCCACGGCGATCTGGGTTTTTTACGCGCCGACGACCTGATGATCATGCTCTCGCGCGGGGGTAACTCCGATGAGCTGACGCGTCTCCTGCCAGGATTGGCATCTCGCAGCGTGCCGCTGGTCAGCGTGACCGAGAACGCCGATTCAGCGATTGCCCACGCCTCCCGGCTGGTGATCTCTACCGGCGTGCGGCGTGAGATCGATCCGTTGAACATGCTGGCAACCACCTCCATCGTGCTAGCGCTGGCGATTTTCGATGCCGCCTGCGCCTGCCTGATGAGCGAGAGTGGGTATTCGAAAGAGAGCCTGCTGGCAGTGCATCCCGGCGGCGACGTGGGCGTTACGCTGCGCAGCGAGCGGTAATCAATAAAAAAGGCCGCATCCGCGGCCTTTTTTCACATCCATAAAGGATTATGCGTAAACCGGGAAGCGGGCGCAGATAGCCAGCACTTTCTGTTTAGTGCTTTCAATGACCGCTTCGTCGTTGATGTTGTCCAGAACGTCACACATCCAGCCAGCCAGCTCTTTCACTTCCGCTTCTTTAAAGCCGCGGCGAGTTACAGCCGGAGAACCGATACGGATACCGGAGGTCACAAACGGGCTCTTCGGATCGTTTGGCACGCTGTTTTTGTTCACGGTGATGTTGGCGCGGCCCAGGGCAGCGTCAGCTTCTTTACCGGTCAGGTTCTTATCAACCAGATCCAGCAGGAACAGGTGGTTTTCAGTACCGCCAGACACCACTTTGTAGCCACGGTTCAGGAACACCTCTACCATCGCTTTGGCGTTTTTGGCAACCTGCTGCTGGTAAACCTTGAACTCTGGCTCCATCGCTTCTTTCAGCGCAACCGCTTTTGCCGCGATAACGTGCATCAGCGGGCCGCCCTGCGCGCTTGGGAACACAGCGGAGTTCAGCTTTTTGTACAGCTCTTCATCACCGCCTTTGGCAAGGATCAGACCGCCACGCGGGCCCGCCAGGGTTTTGTGGGTGGTGGTGGTCACGACGTGCGCGTGCGGAACCGGGTTCGGGTAAACGTCTGCGGCAATCAGACCCGCAACGTGCGCCATATCAACGAACAGGTAAGCGCCGATGCTGTCTGCGATTTCACGCATTTTTGCCCAGTCGACCACGCCGGAGTAAGCCGAGAAGCCACCGATGATCATCTTCGGCTTGTGCTCTTTAGCCTGCTTCGCCATGTCTTCGTAATCAATTTTACCGGACTCATCAATACCGTAAGGGATGATGTTGTACAGTTTGCCGGAGAAGTTAACCGGGGAGCCGTGAGTCAGGTGGCCGCCCTGCGCCAGGTTCATACCCAGAACGGTATCGCCCGGTTGCAGCAGCGCGGTGTAGACCGCGAAGTTAGCCTGGGAGCCAGAGTGCGGCTGAACGTTAGCGTAGTCTGCGCCAAACAGCGCCTTGGCACGGTCGATAGCCAGCTGCTCAACCACGTCGACGTATTCGCAGCCACCGTAGTAGCGTTTGCCCGGATAGCCTTCGGCATATTTGTTGGTCAGCTGAGAACCCTGAGCCTGCATAACGCGCGGGCTGGTGTAGTTTTCGGAGGCGATCAGCTCAATGTGCTCTTCCTGACGTACTTTCTCTTGCTCCATCGCCTGCCACAGTTCGGCATCATAATCGGCAATGTTCATTTCACGCTTTAACATCCGCATCTCCTGACTCAGCTAACGGTAATTTTCAATGGCCCTCAGGGCAACGGCGTCCAGTATAACCGATCCATTTTCTGATAACAGGTCTTGACATGGGTTTTTACGCAAACGATTGGCTCCGCGTGGCACAAGGGTTTGTTGTACAAGCACCCCTCTCTGTAATCACGATTTCTTTTCAGGTTTATCGTGCAAATATTTCATGACATTCCAACGTAACGGAAATACGCTATTAACCATTTACAATGCAGGGGAACTTTTATAAGATGCATTTAAAATACAACTTATAGAAATAATCAATAAGGAAAAGGCAATGCTTGATGCTCAAACTATCGCAACCGTAAAATCCACTATTCCCCTGCTTGTCGAGACCGGCCCGAAGCTGACGGCGCACTTCTATGACCGTATGTTTAAGCATAATCCGGAGCTGAAAGAGATTTTCAACATGAGCAACCAGCGCAACGGCGACCAGCGCGAAGCGCTGTTTAACGCCATTGCCGCCTATGCCAGCAATCTTGAGAATCTCCCGGCGCTGCTGCCTGCGGTAGAAAAGATCGCGCAGAAGCACACCAGCTTCCAGATCAAACCTGACCAGTACAACATCGTCGGTGAACATCTGCTGGCGACCCTTGATGAGCTGTATAGCCCAGGTCAGGAGGTGCTGGAGGCGTGGGGCAAAGCCTACGGCGTGCTGGCGGGCGTGTTCATCAACCGCGAAGCCGAGCTGTATGAAGCGCACGCTACCCAGCCCGGCGGCTGGGAAGGCACTCGCGCTTTCCGCATCGTGGCGAAAACGCCGCGCAGCGCCCTGATCACCAGCATTGAATTCGAGCCGGTCGACGGCCAGCCGGTGGCCGAGTATCGCCCAGGCCAGTATCTCGCCGTCTGGCTGAAACCGGAAGGTTTTCCGCACCAGGAGATCCGCCAGTACTCTCTGACCCGCAAGGCCGATGGTAAAGGATATCGTATCGCCGTGAAGCGTGAGCAAGGCGGTCAGGTTTCCAACTGGCTGCACGATGAAGCGCGCGTGGGCGACGTGGTCCAGCTAGCTTCTCCGGCAGGTGACTTCTTCCTCGACGTCCCGCCGCAGGCCCCAGTGACCCTGATCTCCGCAGGCGTAGGTCAGACCCCGATGCTGGCCATGCTGGATACCCTCGCCAGCGCGCAGCATCCAGGCCAGGTAAACTGGTTCCATGCGGCAGAGAGCGGCGAGGTGCACGCCTTTGAAGATGAAGTTGCCGCCCTGGGCAGCACGTTGCCGCACTTCCAGGCGCATACCTGGTATCGTATTCCCACTGAGGCAGATCGCAGCGCAGCACGCTTTAATAGCGAAGGGCTGATGGATTTGAGCAAGCTGGAGGGGGCGTTTAGCGATCCGACGATGCAGTGCTATCTCTGCGGGCCGGTAGCCTTTATGCAGTTCGCGGCGAAACAGCTGATTGCGCTTGGGGTTGATGCCGATCGCATCCACTACGAGTGCTTTGGTCCGCACAAGGTTCTCTAAGATCTCGCTTACCCCGGCCCGCACAATGGGGGCTGGGGTAGCCTGCGGACTAGTTAGATAGCCGCGTCGTCCTCTTCGCCGGTACGAATACGTACTACGCGCGCTACGTCGAAAACGAAAATTTTACCGTCGCCGATTTTCCCGGTCTGCGCCGTGCGGATAATGGTATCCACGCAGGTGTCGACGATATCGTCAGTCACCACGATCTCAATTTTTACCTTTGGCAGAAAATCCACCATGTACTCCGCGCCACGGTACAGCTCGGTGTGCCCCTTCTGGCGACCAAAGCCTTTCACCTCGGTGACGGTCATCCCGGTAATGCCGACCTCAGCCAGCGCTTCACGCACATCATCCAGCTTGAAAGGTTTAATAATCGCATCAATCTTTTTCACGGTGATCCCCTAATTCTTTTGCCTGTCAGCAGCGTCGTAATCGATTGCTCACACTACCATATTTCACGCCCGTGTGCGGCCTACTCTTTAAAGTCGTTAGCGTCCAGCTCGTGACGCGAAAGCAGCTTATAAAACTCGGTGCGGTTACGCCCGGCCATGCGCGCCGCGTGGGTCACGTTGCCCTTGGTGATCTGCAGCAGCTTGCGCAGATAGTTAAGCTCGAACTGGTTGCGGGCGTCGGCAAAGGTCGGCAGGGCGGTGTTCTCGCCCTCCAGCGCCTGCTCCACCAGCGCATCGCTGATCACCGGCGAGGAGGTGAGCGCCACGCACTGCTCAATGACGTTGACCAGCTGGCGCACGTTGCCTGGCCAGGAGGCGGTCATCAGGCGCTTCATGGCGTCGGTAGAGAAGGCCCGCACAAACGGCTTATGTCGGCTGGCCGACTGGCGCAGCAGGTGGTTGGCCAGCAGGGGAATATCCTCCGCCCGCTCCACCAGCGCCGGGATCTTCAGGCTGACCACGTTCAGGCGGTAGAAGAGATCCTCGCGAAATTCACCCCGATCCATGGCCTTAGGCAGATCCCGGTGGGTGGCAGAGATGATCCGCACGTTGATATCGATATCGCGATTGCTGCCCAGCGGACGTACCTTGCGCTCCTGCAATACGCGCAGCAGCTTGACCTGCAGTGGGATAGGCATATCGCCAATCTCATCGAGAAACAGCGTGCCGCCCTCTGCCGCCTGGAACAGCCCTTCCCGGCTGCTGACCGCACCGGTAAACGCCCCGCGCGCGTGACCAAACAGCTCCGACTCCAGCAGCTGCTCTGGCAGCGCGCCGCAGTTGATGGCAATAAAGGCATTTTTGCCGCGCGGGCTGGCGTTGTGGATCGCCTGAGCAAGGATCTCCTTGCCGGTTCCGCTCTGGCCGCTGATCAGCACACTGACGTCGGACTGAGCCACCATGTGGGCCTGCTCCAGCAGGCGCAGCATTACCGGGCTACGGGTGATGATATTCTCCCGCCACGCCTCGTCGCTGGCCGGAGCCGCATGCTCCAGGGCATCGTCGATAGCTTTATAGAGCGCGTCTTTGTCCACCGGCTTGGTGAGAAAGCCAAACACGCCCCGCTGGGTGGCAGCAACGGCGTCAGGAATCGAGCCGTGGGCGGTGAGGATGATCACCGGCATGCCCGGCTGGACGCGCTGGATCTCGGCAAACAGCTGCATGCCGTCCATCTCATCCATCCGCAGATCGCTGATCACCAGATCGACCTTCTCCCGGGCCAGCACGCGCAGGCCCTCCTGGCCGCTTTCGGCAGTCACTACGCTATAGCCTTCGCTGGTCAGGCGCAGGCCCAGCAGCTTCAGCAGGCCTGGATCGTCATCCACCAACAGCAGATGGGCAGGTTTACGCGGCGTCATCATGGCTTCACCTCCTCCTGTTGGGCATCCGGCTGGGCCGGACGGGAGCTGTCGGGGAGCTCCGCCCCGCCAGGTTTACGCGTCGAGAGCCGCCGCTCAATGTCGGTTAAGTTCTCCAGCTTACGTGAAGTGGTTTCCAGCTCCTCGCGCAGATGCTGCTGCTGCTGACGTAACGCCTCCAGATCGCTGTCCCGCGACTGCTGAAGCTTGGCATAGCGCGAACGCTCCTCCGCCAGCTGGAGCTGCGTCGCCTGACCGTCGCGCCACACCTGGAACAATGTGCGGACCTGCATCGGCAGCTGCGGGCTGAGGGTGTCCATCCGCGTGGTAAAGGCGCGTCTCTCAAGCGGGGTAATTTTGGCATTAGCCAGCAGAATGCCGCGCTTAAAGGTTGCCTGCCAGGTATCATCCGGCCAGCGTCTGGCTTCGGCGCGCGCCATCACCGGCGACAGACGCTCCGCGCAGTCCATGCCGCGCAGCCAGTAGAGCGGATTCGACTCAACGGCCTGCCCGGTCAGCGACCAGACGTTATCACAGGGCGTTGACATAAAATCGGCCAGCTGGTGCTGGGGAAGCTTCTCCTGCTGAACTTTATTCACCGGCTTAAGGGGGGCGTCAGGCGCACAGCCCGCCAGCAGCAGGCAGGCTAAGCCAACAGGCAACGCGGAATGCTGCGAAATCATTTTCACAACGCGACTCAAAATATGCGACATAGTTACCTGATATAGATTCATTTAGCTTTTATCCGATCCAGCCAGCGGCAGCTCAATGCGAAAACAGACGCTCGACTCATCGCTGGTGACCAGCTGCAGTTCACCCTGCATGCGCAGAATACAGTCCCTGGCGATGCTCAGACCCAGCCCGCTGCCTTTTACCGCGCCTTTTCGCTGGTGGCTTCCCTGGTAGAAAGGTTCGAAAATCATCTCCCGCTCGGCCTGCGGAATAGGTGTACCGGTATTGGTGACCTCTATACGCAAGCGCGTGCCGTGCGGATAGCTACGAATAAGAATGTTACCGGATTCAGTGCCATAGTGCACCGCGTTAGAGTAGAGATTGTCCAGCACGCTCAGTAAAAGCACCGGCTCTGCCAGGCAGCTCTCCGCCTTCAGCGCGACCTCCGTATGCATCATTTTAGCCCGTGCCGGTAAACTGTGAGCGGAGATCACCGTCTCGATCAGCGGCGCAATGGCCACCGTCTCCAGCTCTACCGCGCCATCGGCCAGCTTGCGGTTGTAGTCCAGCAGCTGCTCAATCAGCTTTTGCAGATTGCGGCTGCTGCCGTCCAGAATTTCGACCACCTCTTTTTGCTCCGCCGTGAGCGGCCCGACCACCTCGTCGGCCAGCAGCTCCGTGCCTTCACGCATGCTGGCCAGCGGGGTTTTCAGCTCGTGGGAGATATGGCGCAGAAACTGATGGCGCTGGGACTCCAGCCACGCCAGACGCTCGCTGAGCCAGATGATGCGCTCGCCAACGGAGCGCAGCTCGCGCGGCCCCTTAAAGGCCACCCGGCTGTTTAGCGACTGCCCTGCCCCCAGCCGGTTGATCATGCGCTCAATCCCCTTCACCGGGCCGATGATCATGCGGGTAAAGAGCAGCACCAGCACGAGGCTGACCAGAAACAGCAGCAGCGCCTGCCAGCCAAAGAACTGACCCCGGGCGGCAATCTCCTGCTGAAGCTGCTGCCCACGGTTAAACACCACCTTGCGGGTGGTTTGCACCATCTCGGTATTGGCGGCAGCGAAGGCTTCAAGGCTGGTGGAGGCCGCCTGCGTGGGGCCGCTGTTGTGGCACTGCAGCTGGGCAAGGGCGTTCAGATCCTCCCGCAGCGCCTGGGAGAGTCGCTCATCCGGCAGCACGTCAGCATGCGCGTCAAGCATGTCGCTGTAGCGTTTGCGCTGGCTCTGGTAAACCCGCGCCAGGGTGGGATCGTCAAGCACGCAGTACTGCCGGTAGCTGCGTTCCATCTCCAGCGCCGCGTTGGTCATTGCCTCGCTGCGCCGGGCGTCGATAAGCGTGGTTCGGTTGGTGCGCGCCGCTTGGGCGCTGAGCGTGTTCAGGCTTTGCCACGCCTGCCAGGCCAGCACCAACAGCGGCAGCAGAACCAGCAGGAACGCCATAATGACAAGCTGTCGCAGGGAGCGGGGAAATGCAGGCCAGCGTTTCAACGCGTTACTCTCGTTAGAAAGGATGTACCGGAATGCTAGCTGAGGATGACGGATGGGGGAAGGCTAAAAACAATAAAGCCGGGTAAAAACCCGGCTTTATCATGGAATAGGCGGTGCCTTACTCGACGTTTCGCCTCGGGCCTGAAATAGCAACGCTATGATCAGAAGTGAGACGGCAGGCACCTGTTTGTGCGTCATTCCAGGGTTTATGTAGCGCGTCCCGAAGGGGCTGACATAAGAAGGTGAATGAGCCACTGCCTTATTATATGCACAAGTTATGCCAATGTATATTATTAATACATAACCATCTGTTTATATGGCTATTTATTATTTTGTGAACTGCATCATCTTTGCGCTCTTTTTAAGCAAAGTGTCGCTAATTAGCAACACCTCAAAAGCATCAAAAATAAAGCATTTAAAATCAATAAATTAAATGTCGCCAATTGGCGACATTGATTTTTGCCGCTGTCGGGATTTTGCGACAGCGGCGTCTTACTATTAACCCAGCTGCTTACGGGCGTTGCGGAAAATACGCATCCACGGGCTATCTTCGCCCCAGTTTTCCGGATGCCAGGAGTTAGCCACGGTACGGAACACGCGCTCCGGGTGCGGCATCATGATGGTGACACGTCCGCTTTCGCTGGTCACCGCCGTGATCCCGTTCGGCGAGCCGTTCGGGTTGGCCGGGTAGGTCTCGGTGACCTTACCGAAGTTATCCACGTAGCGCAGCGCCACCAGGCCTTTGCTCTCCAGCTGGGCGAGGTGCGCATCGTCACGCACTTCAACCAGGCCTTCACCGTGGGACACCGCGATAGGCATCATCGAGCCGACCATGCCCTGCAGCAGCAGCGACGGGCTTTGCGTAACCTCAACCAGGCTGAAGCGCGCCTCGAAGCGATCGGAGACGTTACGCACAAAGCGCGGCCACAGCTCGCTGCCTGGGATCAGCTCGCGCAGATTGGACATCATCTGACAGCCGTTACAGACGCCCAGGGCCAGGGTCTGCGGACGGTGGAAGAAGGTTTCGAACTCGTCGCGTACGCGCTCGTTGAAGAGGATCGATTTCGCCCAGCCCTCGCCTGCACCGAGCACGTCCCCGTAGGAGAAGCCACCGCATGCCACCAGCGCGTGAGCGCTCTCCAGCGAGGTGCGGCCCGCCAGCAGGTCGCTCATGTGCACGTCGATGGCGTCAAAGCCCGCGCGGTGGAAGGCGGCTGCCATCTCAACGTGGGAGTTAACCCCCTGCTCGCGCAGGACGGCCACTTTTGGCCGTGCGCCGGTAGCAATATAAGGCGCAGCCACGTCTTCGTTGATGTCGAAGGAGAGCTTCACGTTGAGGCCCGGATCGTTATCCTGCGCCTTGGCGTTATGCTCCTGATCGGCACAGGCCGGGTTATCACGCAGGCGCTGCATCTGCCAGGTGGTCTCTGCCCACCACATACGCAGCGTGGTGCGGCTTTCGCTGAACACCGCCTGGTCGTTGGCGGTAATCACGAAGCGATCGCCTGCGACGGCGCGACCCAGATAGTGTACGCAGTCGGCCAGACCGTGGGCGCTAAGGATGTTTTCCACCGCGTCACGATCCTCGGCGCGCACCTGGATCACCGCCCCCAGCTCCTCGTTAAACAGCGCCGCCAGACGGTCGCTGCCCAGGGTGGCGATATCGGCCTCAATACCACAGTGGCCGGTAAAGGCCATCTCGGCGAGGGTCACCAGCAGACCACCGTCGGAGCGGTCGTGGTAGGCCAGCAGCTTACGCGCCGCCACCAGCGCCTGCATGGCGTCGTAGAAGCCCTTCAGCTGATGCACGTCGCGCACGTCGGCCGGTTTGTCACCCAGCTGACGGTAAACCTGCGCCAGCGCCGTCGCGCCCAGCGCGTTGTGGCCTTTGCCAAGGTCAATCAGCAGCAGGGCGTTATCGTCGGTAGAGAGCTGTGGCGTCACGGTGTGGCGCACGTCCTCAACGCGGGCAAACGCGGTGATCACCAGCGACAGCGGCGAGGTCATCTCACGCTGCTCGCTTCCTTCCTGCCAGCGGGTTTTCATCGACATGGAGTCTTTACCCACCGGGATGGTCAGGCCGAGGGCCGGACACAGCTCCTCACCCACCGCCTTCACCGCCTCATAGAGGCCAGCATCTTCACCTGGGTGACCGGCTGCGGCCATCCAGTTTGCAGAGAGCTTGATGCGTTTGATATCGCCAATCTGCGTGGCGGCCACGTTGGTCAGCGCTTCACCGACCGCCAGACGGGCGGAGGCGGCAAAGTCCAGCAGCGCCACCGGAGAGCGTTCCCCGATGGACATCGCTTCACCGTAGTAGCTGTCGAGGCTGGCGGTGGTTACCGCGCAGTTGGCAACCGGGATCTGCCACGGGCCAACCATCTGATCCCGGGCGACCATGCCGGTGACCGTACGGTCGCCGATGGTCACCAGGAAGGTTTTCTCTGCCACCGCAGGCAGGTGCAGCACGCGGTTAACCGCGTCGGCCACGGTAATGCCCTGCGGGTCGAAGGCATCCCCGGCGGCTTTCAGCGACTCAACGTTGCGGGTCATCTTCGGCGTTTTACCGAGCAGGACGTCCAGCGGCAGATCGATAGGCTGGTTGTCGAAGTGGCTGTCGGTCAGGCTCAGGTGACGCTCTTCGGTCGCTTCGCCGATCACCGCATAGGGCGCGCGCTCACGGCGGCACAGGGCGTCAAACAGCTCCATCTGGTCGGCGGCCACCGCCATTACGTAGCGCTCTTGCGATTCGTTACACCAGATCTCCAGCGGGCTCATGCCCGGCTCGTCGCTCAGGATACTGCGCAGGTCGAAACGCCCGCCGCGACCGCCGTCGCTCACCAGCTCCGGCATGGCGTTAGAGAGACCGCCCGCGCCAACGTCGTGGATAAACAGAATGGGGTTGGCATCGCCCAGCTGCCAGCAGCGGTCGATCACCTCCTGGCAACGGCGCTCCATCTCCGGGTTGTCACGCTGCACGGAGGCAAAGTCGAGGTCAGCATCGGACTGGCCAGAGGCCATGGACGAAGCCGCCCCACCGCCAAGGCCGATATTCATTGCCGGACCGCCGAGTACCACCAGCTTCGCGCCAACGGTGATCTCGCCCTTCTGCACGTGGTCGGCACGAATGTTACCGATACCGCCCGCCAGCATGATCGGCTTGTGGTAGCCGCGCAGCTCTTCACCGTTGTGGCTGTTGACCTTCTCTTCGTAGGTACGGAAGTAGCCGGTCAGCGCCGGACGGCCAAATTCGTTGTTGAACGCCGCGCCGCCCAGCGGGCCGTCGGTCATAATATCCAGCGCGGTCACAATACGTTCCGGCTTGCCGAAATCCTCTTCCCACGGCTGTTCAAAGCCTGGAATACGCAGGTTAGAGACCGAGAAGCCTACCAGGCCCGCTTTTGGCTTCGCGCCGCGTCCGGTTGCGCCTTCGTCACGGATCTCACCGCCGGAGCCGGTTGCCGCCCCCGGCCATGGCGAGATCGCCGTCGGGTGGTTGTGGGTCTCGACCTTCATCAGGATATGGGTAGGCTCCTGATGGAAATCGTAGCGGCCTGCTTCGCTATCAGCGAAGAAGCGCCCAACCTCTGAGCCTTCCATCACCGCCGCATTGTCTTTATAGGCAGACAGCACGTGATCCGGGGTTTTCTCAAAGGTATTCTTAATCATTTTAAACAGCGACTTCGGCTGCTGCTCGCCGTCGATCACCCAGTCGGCATTGAAGATTTTATGCCGGCAGTGCTCAGAGTTCGCCTGAGCAAACATGTAAAGCTCGATATCGTTCGGGTTGCGCCCGAGGGTAGTGAAGGCATCGAATAGGTAATCAATTTCGTCTTCCGCCAGCGCGAGACCCAGACGCTGGTTAGCCTCCACCAGCGCTGCACGTCCCTGCCCCAGCATGTCCACGCTCTCTACCGGCGCAGGCTGATGGTGGGCAAAGAGTTTCTCCGCGTCTTCCAGCGCATCAAAGGTCGTCTCCATCATGCGGTCATACAGCTCGGCGGCCACCGCCTGCCACTGCGCTGTGCTCAGGGTCGACGCCTCAACGTACCAGGCGACGCCGCGCTCAAGGCGGGCGATCTGCGTCAGGCCGCAGTTGTGGGCGATATCCGTTGCTTTAGAAGACCAGGGAGAGATGGTCCCCGGACGCGGCGTCACCAGCAGCAGCTTGCCGGTCGGCGCGTGGCTACTCAGGCGCGGGCCGTAGGTCAGCAGGCGGCCGAGCTGGGCGTGTTCATCGGCATTTAGAGGAGCGTTGAGGTCAGCGAAATGGACATACTCAGCGTAAATGTTGCTTACCGGGAGGGCGGCTGCCTGAAAGCGTGCCAGCAGTTTGTTGATACGGAATGCAGACAGTGCAGGCGAACCACGCAGAATTTCCATCATAAGTCTCTCGTCTTTAGCGCGTCGATGACGCTGTAAGAATGCGCCAGGGGGAAAACGGGCGTCATTATAAAGAATCCTGCTCGTCGACGAAACCGTTTGCGCGGAAATAAAATTGCCCGCATTTTTTAACAATAGATGTTACCTAATTCTCTAATAAGTTGCTAAGTGCCGCAATCTTAAGCAAAATGCCGCTCACTTCCGGACAAATGCTTTTCTATAATAATGACGGCGGACTGAGGCGTCAGGCGACGCAGAGAATTAACTCCTTGAGAAAATTAAAGTTTAATTATCTGCTTATCGGCATTGTCACCCTGCTGCTGGCAGCGGCCCTGTGGCCCTCAATCCCCTGGTCGGGCAAAGCCGAAAACCGCATCGCTGCTATCCAGGCGCGCGGCGAGCTGCGCGTCAGCACCCTGGTCTCGCCGCTTACCTGGAACGCCACCAGCGACAAACCCACCGGCCTCGATTATGAGCTGGCCGAGCAGTTCGCCAGCTATCTCGGGGTGAAGCTGCGCATCACCGTGCGGCAAAACATCAACCAGCTGTTTGACGATCTCGATGATGACAATGCCGATATGCTGGCGGCTGGGCTGGTCTATAACAACGAGCGCATCAAGCACTATCAGAGCGGGCCGGTCTACTATTCCGTCTCCCAGCAGCTGGTCTATCGCGTAGGCAGCCTGCGTCCACGCACGTTAGCGTCGGTGACCGATGCGCAGCTGACCGTCGCGCCGGGGCACGTGGTTATTAGCGATCTGCAGGCGCTGAAGGAGAAGAAGTACCCGGATCTGAGCTGGAAGGTGGACGAGAAGCTGGGCACTAACGATCTGCTGTTGCAGGTTGCCCAGGGGAAGCTGGCCTATACCATTGCCGACTCCGTGGCCATTAGCCTGTTCCAGCGCGTGCACCCCGAACTGGCGGTGGCGCTGGATATTACCGACGAGCAGCCGGTGGCGTGGTTTAGCCAAAAAGATAGCGATAATGCCCTCTCCGCCGCCATGCTGGACTTCTTCAACGTGATTAACGAGGATGGCACCCTGGCGCGCCTTGAGGAGAAGTATCTCGGCCACGGCAAAGGGTTCGACTATGTTGATACCCGCGCCTTCCTGCGGGCCATCGATAGCGTCTTGCCTGACCTGCGTCCGCTGTTTGAAAAGTACGCCCAGAAGATTGACTGGCGTCTGCTGGCGGCTATCTCTTATCAGGAGTCCCACTGGGACACCCAGGCCACCTCTCCTACCGGCGTGCGCGGCCTGATGATGCTGACCAAAAATACCGCCCAGAGCCTGGGCCTGACCGATCGCACCGATGCTGAACAGAGCATTAGCGGCGGCGCGCGCTATCTCCAGGATATGATGGATCACGTCCCGGCAACGGTGCCCGAGGAGGAGCGGATCTGGTTTGCGCTGGCGGCCTACAACATGGGCTATGCCCATATGCTTGACGCCCGCGCCCTGACGGCGAAGACCAAAGGCAACCCGGATAGCTGGTCCGATGTAAAGCAGCGCCTGCCGCTGCTGAGCCAGAAGGCGTGGTACAGCAAACTGACCTACGGCTACGCCCGGGGGCATGAAGCTTACGCCTATGTGGAAAATATCCGTAAGTATCAGATTAGCCTGGTGGGTTATCTGCAGGAGAAAGCGCGGCAGCAGGAGCAGCAGATCGCCCATGAGCAGCGTATGGCGCAAAGCTATCCGGTGGTCGCTCAGGAGGAGCTGGCAGAGAGGCACTATGGCGTGATGCCGCTGAGCGCCTTCTCCCCCGCCGAGGCGTTTGGTCAGTCCAGCTTTACGCTGCCGGGGATCCTGAACCAGGCGTCAGCTGGCGCTGACGCGGAGACGCATTAGCGCGCCTGCTTTTGCGCTTTTATCGCCAGCCGACGCTGGCGGAAAAATTCGCTGAGCATGCCCGAGCATTCGTCACTCAGCGTTCCCTCAACGATCTCAACCCGGTGGTTCATTCCAGGATGGTGCAGGACATCCATCAGGGAGCCTGCCGCGCCGGTTTTCAAATCCCGCGCGCCAAACACCAGCGTGCCGATACGGCCATGAACCATCGCCCCCGCACACATCACGCAGGGCTCCAGGGTGACGTAGAGGGTGGTATCGAGCAGACGGTAGTTTTGCAGCACCAGCCCCCCCTGACGCAGGGCCATGATCTCGGCGTGCGCGGTGGGATCGTGGCGGCCGATGGGCCGGTTCCACCCTTCGCCAATAACGCGGTTGTTGTGCACCAGCACCGCCCCGACCGGCACCTCCCCCTCATCCCAGGCGCGCTGCGCGAGCATAAGCGCGTGGCGCATCCAGTATTCATGGGTTAATTCGGTATCGGACACGGCTCAGCACTCCAGTAGTCAAAACGGGGCGCATTATACACAGGTGTAAGTACGCACACACTATTCGAGTTGCTGAAGCTCACCGTGGGGGGTGACGCGCCACCGATGCTCGCAGAAGTAGAGCAGCGGGTTATCCTGCTTGCTGTCGCTGTAGCCGCTGTAGAGGCGCAGCGGCGTACCGATTTTCCGCTCCAGCTGCACCACCTTCTCATGGCCGAGGCAGCGCATGGAGAGCACCCAGCCGCCGTGGCTGCGATGGATCTGGCTGGCAATCAGGTTGACGCGGGGCAGCCACGGGGTATCAAAATAGACCTGTTCTACCAGCGGCTGCGGCGAGCCGGTGATCAGCCAGATATCGGCATCCGACGCGTCGAGGTAGTTGGTCAGGCGATCCTGCACCACCGGGAAGGCAGTGACGCGCTCGCGAAACCAGGTAACAAATGACTTTTCCAGCGCCTTAAGCCGCGCCTCGCTGTGGCCAAAAGTGCAGCCCCACAGCAGCAGGCTCATCGGCCAACGGGCGGCCCGCCCCTTTACCAGTAACGCAATGCCGATAACCGGCAGCAAAGGTAGAACGAGCAGCGCATTGAGTGGCTGATGCCGCAGCAGATACCGCAGAAATGTCCCGAACATATCCTGCTGATGCAGCGTTCCATCCAGATCGAAAAATACAACACGACGCTCGCTATTTGCCAAACCCTACTCCTTTGGATCGTTAAAACCTAATAGCCAGGTAAACAGGAACCCGGCGATGACCGCCAATAAATAGCCTAACAGATAGATCGTGACTTTTCCGGTAACAATCGTTAAAGCCAGCGGTAAACCGGAAATGCCAAAGGTGATGACCGTTGCCACTTTCCAGTAGCAGACAAGCGCCCCACCCACCGCGCCGCCCAGGCAGGCGCCGATAAAGGGCTTACCCAGCGGCAGCGTGACGCCAAAAATCAGCGGCTCACCGATGCCCAGCAGCCCCACCGGCAGCGCGCCTTTGATAACCGTCTTTAGCCGGGCATTGCGCGTTTTCAGCAGCACGGCGAGTGCCGCCCCGACCTGGCCGACGCCCGCCATTGAGAGGATAGGCAGCAGGGCGTTATAGCCGTGCGCCTGGACCAGCTCCACGTGGATAGGCACCAGCCCCTGATGCAGCCCGGTAAGCACCAGCGGCAGAAAGGTTCCGGCCAGCACCGCGCCCACCAGCAGACCGCCGCGATCGATAGCCCAACCTGCCCCATGGGCAATAGATTCAGCGATCCAGCCCCCGAGCGGCTGTAGCGCCACGATAGCGATCGCCCCGGTGATGAGGGTGGTCAGCAGCGGGTTAAGAATGAGCTCCAGCGAACCCGGCAGCCGTTCGCGCAGCCGCTTCTCAAACCAGCACATCAGAGCCACCACCAGCAGCACGGCGATCACCCCGCCACGCCCAGGCTGTAACGCTTCGCCAAACAGCGTGATCTGCGCCAGCTGCGGGCTGGAGAGAATACCTGCCATCACCCCGCCCAACGCCTGCGAGCCGCCGAACACCTTCGCCGCGTTGACCCCCACGAGAATATTCATAATCGCAAACACGGCGCTGCCAAAGATGCCAAGCAGCCCCAGCAGGTTGGGATAGTGAATCGCGATATCGCCAGCAATATCGGGTCGCTTCAGGATATTGATAATGCCGGTGATCAGCCCGGAGGCGATGAACGCCGGAATAAGCGGGATGAACACGTTCGCCAGCATGCGCAGGGCGTCGCTCATCGGCGCTTTATACTGGGCTTTCGCCTGCGCCTTGTTACGGGCGATCTCATCCGGGATCGGGGCTGCCCCCGCCCCGTTGACCAGCGAGCGCATGGCATCCACCACCTGTCCGGCTCTTCCCGGCCCGACAATCAGCTGATGCTGCTCGCCCTGCTTGACGTAGCCGCTGACGCCCGGGAGCGCTTTAAGCCTGCCGATATTGAGCAGCCCCTCATCCTGCACCTCAAACCGTACGCGGGTCATACAGTTTTCCAGCCGCAGGATGTTGCCCTGCCCGCCGATGCCCTGCAAAATCTCGCCTGCCAGCGTCAGTGACTTATCCATATGAACCTCTTAGCCATTCAGCGCGGCACGTAAGAATCCCTGATGCATGTCGAGCCGGGCGCGGGCAGCATCCACGTCCAGGCCGGTCAGCACCATCAAAATAGCGGGCTTGACGTCATACCCGGTCTGCTCCAGCACGCTGCGAGCCTGCTCAAGGGTAACGCCCGTTGCTTCAACGACCATCCGGCAGGCGCGATCAACGAGCTTGATATTGCTCGCCTTCATATCGACCATCAGGTTTTGGTAGACCTTGCCAAACTTGACCATCGCCCCAGTGGAGATCATGTTCAGCACCAGCTTCTGCACCGTGCCGGACTTGAGGCGGGTCGAGCCGGTCAATGCTTCCGGCCCCACGACCGGCGAGATAGCAATATCCGCCGCCTGGGCTATCGGCGAGCCGGGGTTACAGGAGATAGCCACCGTGGTGCAGCCTGTGGCCCGGGCATACTTAAGTCCGCCGATAACGTAAGGCGTGCGTCCAGATGCGGCCAGGCCCACTACCAGATCCTGGGGGGCGAGCGACAGGTCGCGCAGGTCGTCCTCTCCCAGCTGCGGGTTATCCTCTGCGCCCTCTACCGCTTTCAGCAGCGCCCCAGGACCACCGGCGATCAGGCCAATCACCAGGCCGTGCGGGACGCCAAAGGTCGGTGGGCACTCCGAGGCATCCAACACGCCGAGCCGGCCGCTGGTGCCTGCACCCATATAGATGATGCGTCCGCCTGCTTTCAGCGCCGTTGCGGCAGCATCCACCGCCCGTGCAACATCTGGCAATGTCTCTTTCACTGCCAGCGCGACCAGCGTATCCTGTTGATTAAAACGGGTTACTAACTCGATAGTCGAAAGTGCGTCCAGATCCATCGTCTCAGAATTTCGCGTTTCTGATACCAGTGAGCCAAGATTCATTATCAGTACCTTTTGAATATTTAATTCGTGTCCCGCGCAGTATAATGGAATATATAATTCATTGATGCCTGCGAACAGGATGTTTGTTGCCGTTGTCACGTTTTGCCCCCGGAGTTGTCATGAACTGTTTGATTCACATCCGTCAGCGCTATGCGGGTCTGGCGCAGAGCGATAAAAAGCTGGCGGACTTTCTGTTGACCCAGCCCGATCGCGCTCGCCATCTGAGTTCGCAGCAGTTGGCCGCCGAGGCGGGCATTAGCCAGTCGAGCGTGGTGAAATTTGCCCAGAAGCTGGGGTTTAAAGGTTTTCCGGCGCTCAAGCTGGCCATTAGCGAAGCGCTGGTCAGCACGCCAACGTCCCACTCCGTTCCGGTGCATAACCAGATCCGCGGTGACGATCCCCTGCGCGTGGTAGGCGAGAAGCTGATCCATGAGAAGGTCAGCGCTATGAACGCGACCCTTGATGTGAATACCGAAGATAAGCTCCAGGAGAGTGTGATCATGCTGCGCGATGCGCGGCGGATCGTGCTGACGGGCATCGGCGCGTCCGGGTTAGTGGCGCGTAACTTTGGCTGGAAGCTAATGAAGATTGGTTTACACGCCGTAGTCGAGCAGGATATGCACGCCCTGCTGGCAACGACGCAGGCGATGGAGAGCAGCGACCTGCTGCTGGCCATCTCCTATACCGGCGAACGGCGGGAGATCAACATGGCGGCGGATGAGGCCTTACGCGTCGGGGCGAAGATCCTGGCGATCACTGGCTTCACCCCCAACACGTTGCAGCAGCGTTCAACCCGCTGCCTCTATACCATTGCCGAGGAGCAGGCCACGCGCAGCGCCGCCATCTCCTCCACCAGCGCACAGATGCTGCTCACCGACCTGCTGTTTATGGCGCTGGTGCAGCAGGATCTGGAGCACGCCCCGGAGCGGATCCGCCACAGCGAGGCGCTGGTGAAGAAGCTGGTGTGATCCCCTGAAAGGTAAGTACTGACAGGACCATGAGAGTGGAATACAATCACGCCCTCAATGATTACGCGTTATTCATATTGAGGACTTATGCATCAAATCCGCTCCATACACTATTTGAGGGGTATCGCGGCCTTACTCGTTGTCGGCTTCCATTGCCGAGGTGGGCTCAATAACGTCTACCCTATCAAAAACTTTGGCGATATGCTTTTTATTAGCGGCTCGTTTGGTGTTGACCTTTTTTTCATGATCAGTGGATTTATCATTACGCTTTCGACTGCGAAAATCGAAACGGCAATGATCCGCAAATATGTGATTAAGCGCTTCTTAAGGATCTACCCCCTCTTTATCTTAACGCTGCTGTTTATGTTCTTTTTCATTGAGACGGATCATACCTACTCACTCTTCCGTTCGGCGCTGTTAATTCAGGCTGATTATACTCAGGCCGCGCCGTTCTTTGGTTATAACATGCTGGGACAGGCGTGGACGTTAACCTACGAGATCTATTTCTATCTTATCTTTATGATTGCCATGGCGATTAGCCATAAATACCGAGCCTATCTTAGCGCGGTGTTTCTTATCATTCCGGTATTTGCTATCCAGTTTGCTTTCAATGGCTCAGTCGGTTTTGAGGGCAGCAGCGCTGCCGTGTTCAGAACCGACCTACCGGCAGCGCTGGCGGCATTCTTGCGGTTTATATCCTCGCCGATGCTGCTTGAGTTTGTTTTTGGCATGATGATTTATGAAGCCAGACATATCATCAAGCACATCCCTAAAACCAACGTGTTGGCAATCCTTGCCTGCTCATTCGTATTCTGCTTCTATATTTCGCAATATCGCGCTGAGCATGGCCCGTTTAACTTTGGGCTGTGGGGAATTATGCTGGTATTTACCCTGATTGCCTATGAGATGAAAAACCCGCTGCCCCAGATCAAGCCGCTACAGTTTTTAGGTGATATTTCCTACTCTCTGTATCTGACACATATCGCAGTGATTATGTTTATGTATAAATTTGGCAGCAGCATCCCGGTATTTAATCAATGGGTCGGTGTAGCGCCGGTGCTTTTCCAGTTTATCGTTGTGCTGACGGCATCCTACATTATTTATAATCTTGTCGAAAAGCCGTCGATGAAGCTTGCCCGAAAGCTCTGTCATGAGCGTTTTACAAAACAATCACCGACTGCGCAAAGCGTTACTGTTTAATCTCTCTGTGCCGCCGGTAACAATTGGCGGCACAAACTCCCCCGCGAAAAAACTGGTCTGAGCAGAAATCGGGCGTATAATACCCGCCCTGCTTGTGTACCTTCTGAGACTTTCCGATGGCGTTGTTGATCACCAAAAAATGCATAAACTGCGATATGTGCGAACCCGAGTGTCCGAACGAGGCCATCTCGATGGGTGAGAGCGTTTATGAGATTAATAGCGATCGCTGTACGGAGTGCGTCGGCCACTACGAGACGCCGACGTGTCAGAAGGTCTGCCCTATCCCTAATACCATTCTCAAGGATCCGGCGCACAGTGAGAACCAGGAGCAGCTGTGGGACAAGTTTGTCCTGCTGCACCATGCGGATAAGATTTAGCTTTCGATAATCACCGTCGCGCAGGCGTAGCGTCGTTCATCCGCCAGGGTGACGTGCATATGCGCCACGCCCAGCCGCTCCGCCAGCTTCAGTGCTTCGCCCCACAGGCGCAGACGCGGCTTGCCCAGCTCGTCGTTAAACACTTCAAACTGGTTGAACGCCAGGCCGTTGCGGATCCCAGTTCCGAACGCTTTCGCCGCCGCCTCTTTTACCGCAAAACGCTTGGCAAGAAAGCGCACCGGCTGCTGGTGCGCCTGGTAGATCTCCCACTCGTTAGCGCTCAGTACCCGCTTTGCCAGCCGATCGCCGGAGCGGGAGATGACCGCTTCAATGCGGTCGATCTCCACGATATCCGTGCCTAAGCCGAGAATAGCCATCAGGCACGCGCTTCCAGCATCAGGCGCTTCATCTCAGCTACCGCCTCTTTCAGGCCACTCATTACCGCCCGGCCAATAATGGCGTGGCCGATGTTCAGCTCGTGCATCTCCGGGATGCGGGCGATAGGCTTCACGTTGTGGTAGGTCAGGCCGTGGCCAGCGTTCACCTTCAGGCCAAGGCTTGCCGCATAGGTGGCGGCGTTGGCGATGCGCTCCAGCTCTTTGGCCTGAGTGACGTCGTCTTCCGCGTCCGCATAGCAGCCGGTGTGAATTTCGATGTAGGGCGCGCCCACCTCTGCGGCGGCTTTGATCTGCTCGGCATCGGCATCGATAAACAGCGACACCAGGATCCCGGCATCCGCCAGTCGTGAGCAGGCGTCGCGCATCTTATCCCGCTGCCCGGCGACGTCCAGTCCGCCTTCGGTAGTCACTTCCTGGCGCTTTTCCGGTACCAGACAGCAGAAGTGAGGTTTAGTCTCACAGGCGATAGCCAGCATCTCTTCGGTGACCGCCATCTCCAGGTTCATGCGCGTATCCAGCGTCTGGCGCAGGACTTTTACGTCGCGGTCGGTGATGTGGCGACGATCCTCACGCAGATGGATCGTAATACCGTCCGCCCCCGCCTGCTCGGCAATAAACGCCGCCTGGACCGGATCCGGGTATGCCGTGCCACGCGCGTTACGCAGGGTGGCAATGTGATCGATATTAACGCCTAACAGTAGTTCAGCCATGACAATACAATCCTCGAATATCCTTTGTTACGGTGCATCCGGCGCTGGCCGTTTCGGCACAAACTGGCGAAACAGCTCCCGGCTTTTTAACGGCTTACCGCCAAGATACGGCTTCAGGGCCGCGCGGGTAAAGCGTTTCGCCGCTTTTAACGTATCGCTATCGGGAAACTCGCGCTCGGCGAGCGCCCGCAGCTGACGGCCGGTGAAGGTGCGGTTATCGATCACCACGCTGGCGATAAACCCCTTCTCCTCCCGGTAGCGGTAGGTCATGGTGTCCTCTACCGCTTCGCCGGTCCCGGCGCAGTGCATAAAATCGATGCCGTATCCCAGGTGCCCCAGCAGCGCCAGTTCAAAGCGCCGGAGGACCGGTTCGGGCGAGCCGCTCAGGCCTGCCAGCGCCTGGATACAGTGCAGGTAATCGAAAAAAAGTTCAGAGAAGCGCGTCTCATGTTCAAGCACGCGAGAGATAAGCTCGTTGACGTAGAGGCCGCTGTAGAGGGTGATACCGCTCAGAGGGAGCGCCAGCGACACTGCTTCCGCGCTGCGCAGGGTTTTAACTTCACCCCGGCCGCCGAAGCGTACCAGCAGAGGCGTAAAGGGCTGGAGTGCGCCCTTAAGGTTGGAACGTTTTGCGCGTGCGCCTTTAGCAACAAGGCGCACACGGCCCGACTCTTCCGTGAAGACGTCCAGCATCAGGCTGGTTTCGCTCCAGGGACGACTATGGAGAACAAAAGCGCGCTGCCACCCTTCCATTAGCCTCTATACTCGTCGTCTTTCATGCCGCAGGTACGTTGGCCGTACCCGTTCGTTTCGGTCAATTACTTGAGGTCGTCAACATAGCCGAGGCTACGCAGGGCGCGCTCGTCATCGGCCCAGCCAGATTTGACCTTCACCCACAGCTCAAGGTGCACCGGCGCTTCGAACATCTCCTGCATATCTTTGCGGGCTTCGATACCGATGGTTTTGATCTTGGCCCCTTTGTTGCCAATCACCATCTTCTTCTGGCCTTCGCGCTCAACCAGGATCAGGCCGTTAACATCGTAACCGCCGCGCTCGTTGGTGACAAATTGCTCGATCTCGACGGTCACCGAGTAGGGCAGCTCTTCACCAAGGAAACGCATCAGTTTTTCACGGATGATCTCCGAAGCCATAAAGCGCTGGGAACGGTCGGTGATGTAATCTTCCGGGAAGTGGTGGATCGCTTCCGGCAGATGCTTACGCACGATGCTGGCAATGGTATCCACGTTCATCCCGGTCTCAGCGGAGAGCGGCACGATATCGAGGAAGTTCATCTGGCTGGCGAGGAACTGCAGGTGCGGCAGCAGATCCGCCTTCTCCTGCACGTTATCGACTTTGTTAACAGCCAGGATCACCGGCGCTTTACCGTCGCGCAGCTTGTTGAGCACCATCTCGTCGTCCGCCGTCCAGCGGGTGCCTTCTACTACGAAGATCACTAGCTCAACGTCGCCGATAGAGCTGCTGGCCGCCTTGTTCATCAGGCGGTTGATGGCGCGCTTCTCTTCCATATGCAGGCCCGGGGTGTCCACGTAGATGGCCTGGTAAGCGCCTTCAGTATGGATCCCCGTGATGCGGTGACGCGTGGTCTGCGCTTTACGGGAGGTAATAGAGATCTTCTGCCCAAGCAGATTGTTCAGCAGCGTAGATTTGCCTACGTTGGGACGTCCAACGATGGCAATAAATCCGCAGTATGTTTTTTCGTTGCTCATTCCAGCTCCAGTTTTTTCAACGCCTGTTCGGCGGCTGCCTGCTCCGCCTTGCGGCGGCTGGAACCTGTGCCGACCACCGGTTCACTCAGGCCGCTTACCTGGCAGTGGATAGTAAATTCCTGATCGTGGGCTTCGCCACGCACCTGCACAACCAGATAGGTTGGCAGCGGCAGGTGACGACCCTGTAAAAATTCCTGCAAACGCGTCTTCGGATCTTTTTGCTTATCCCCTGGGCTGATCTCGTCCAGGCGCGTTTGATACCAGTAGAGGATCAGCTTTTCGACGGTCTGGATATCGCTGTCGAGAAACACGCCGCCAATCAACGCCTCAACGGTATCGGCCAGAATAGACTCCCGGCGAAAACCACCGCTTTTAAGCTCGCCCGGCCCTAAACGCAGGCACTCGCCCAGCTCAAACTCGCGACCGAGTTCAGCCAGCGTGTTGCCGCGCACCAGCGTCGCGCGCATCCGGCTCATATCGCCTTCGTCCACGCGGGGAAAACGGTGATAGAGCGCGTTAGCAATAACGAAACTTAAAATGGAGTCACCCAAAAACTCCAGACGCTCATTGTGTTTGCTGCTGGCGCTGCGATGGGTTAACGCCTGCTGCAATAACTCCTGATGTTGAAAAGTGTAGCCCAGCTTCCGTTGAAGCCGATTAATTACGATGGGGTTCATGCGATACCAATAGGATGAATGCGTCAAAAATGCAGCACACGAAACCGACCTGAAGAAAACAACGCGGTTTCGTGTGCCGTGGCTCCCTGCGGAACCAGCCTAAACTTCGGGGGAATATTCTATACACAACGGCGAGGGATGTCGTTAGCCGTGACTGATTTATCGTGGAAATAATTTGGGTTGCAGCCAAACGCGCTGCAACCCGACGGATTAGTGGATGCCACCGATGCGATTTAAGCGCACGCCGGTCGGCCACTCGCCCTCTTGTTTCTCGAAGCTCATCCAGATCGCCGTGGCTCGGCCTACCAGATTCGCCTCCGGCACAAAGCCCCAGTAACGGCTGTCCGCGCTGTTGTCGCGGTTGTCACCCATCATGAAGTAGTGTCCCGGCGGCACGATCCAGGTTGCCAGCGGCTGGCCTGGCTGCTGGTGATAGAGCCCCAGCTGATCCTGCGCAATCGGCACGGTCAGAATGCGGTGCGTTACGTCACCCAGCGTCTCTTTACGCTCGGCAAGGCGTACGCTGTTCTCTTTGGTTTCACCCGGCGGCAGCTGGAAGAAGCCGCTGCTGGCCTCGCCACCGTTGCGACGGCTAAAGGTCTGGACAAAATCGCTGGGCGCAACGTTGGAGTAGGTGATCGGTAGCGCGCTGGCGCACGCCTGACCGGAGCTGCACCCTGGCTGCACCGTAACCTGCTTGGCAACCGGATCGTAGCTGACCTTATCGCCCGGCAGGCCTACAACGCGCTTAATGTAGTCCAGGCGCGGATCGTCCGGATACTTAAACACCGCGATGTCGCCGCGTTTCGGATGGCCGGTTTCGATCAGCGTTTTCTGGTAGATCGGATCCTTAATCCCGTAGGCAAATTTCTCTACCAGGATAAAGTCGCCGATCAGCAGGGTTGGCATCATCGAACCAGACGGGATCTGAAACGGCTCATAGATGAACGAGCGTACCACCAGCACAATCGCCAGCACCGGAAACACGGAGGCTCCGGTCTCCAGCCAGCCCGGCTTCGGGCTAACTTTTTTCAGCGTTTTTTGATCCAGCGTATCGCCCGCCGCCGCCTGAGCTGCGGCCTGCCGCTCCCGACGCTTTGGTGCAAATACGGCCTTGTCCAGGCACCAGAGCAACCCTGTGACCAGGGTTGCAATCACCAGGATCAGGGCAAACATGTTCGCCATACCAACTCCTTAATGGTTTATTTGCCGTCTTTACCTACGTGCAGAATGGCGAGGAACGCTTCCTGCGGCAGCTCTACGTTACCGACCTGCTTCATACGCTTCTTACCGTCTTTCTGCTTCTGCAGCAGCTTTTTCTTACGGCTAACGTCGCCGCCGTAGCACTTGGCGAGAACGTTTTTACGCAGCTGCTTCACCGTCGAGCGGGCAATAACGTGGTTACCGATGGCGGCCTGAATCGCGATGTCGAACTGCTGGCGCGGGATCAGCTCTTTCATCTTCTCAACCAGCTCACGACCGCGGTACGGCGCGTTATCGTTGTGGGTGATCAGCGCCAGGGCATCCACACGCTCGCCGTTGATCAGAACGTCAACGCGGACCATGTTAGAGGCCTGGAAGCGCTTGAAGTTGTAATCCAGCGACGCGTAACCGCGCGAGGTGGACTTCAGGCGATCGAAGAAGTCGAGCACCACTTCTGCCATCGGGATCTCATAGGTCAGCGCCACCTGTTTACCGTGGTAAACCATGTTGGTCTGCACGCCACGCTTCTCAATGCAGAGGGTGATGACGTTGCCCAGGTACTCCTGCGGCAGCAGCATGTGGCACTCGGCGATAGGCTCGCGCAGCTCCTGAATGTTATTCAGCGGCGGCAGCTTGGACGGGCTGTCGACGTATACCGTCTCTTTCGAGGTGGTCACGACTTCATAGACTACGGTCGGCGCGGTGGTGATCAGATCCAGATCGTATTCACGCTCCAGACGCTCCTGAATGATCTCCATGTGCAGCAGGCCAAGGAAGCCGCAGCGGAAGCCAAAGCCCAGCGCGGTGGAGCTTTCTGGCTCATAGAACAGCGAGGCGTCGTTGAGGCTCAGCTTGCCCAGCGCATCGCGGAAGTTCTCGTAGTCGTCAGAGCTGACCGGGAACAGGCCTGCGTAAACCTGCGGTTTCACCTTTTTAAAGCCCGGCAGCGCTTTATCCGCCGGGTTGCGGGCGGTGGTCAGGGTATCGCCCACCGGCGCACCGAGGATGTCTTTGATCGCACATACCAGCCAGCCTACCTCGCCGCACTTCAGCTCGGTGCGGTCAACCTGCTTCGGCGTAAAGATGCCCAGACGATCGGCGTTATACGTCTGGCCAGTGCTCATCACCTTAATCTTGTCGCCCTTGCGCATGGTGCCGTTGTTGATACGAACCAGAGAGACAACGCCCAGGTAGTTATCGAACCAGGAGTCGATGATCAGCGCCTGCAGCGGTCCCTCAGGATCGCCCTGCGGCGGGGGAATATCACGTACCAGACGCTCCAGCACATCGCCTACCCCTACCCCGGTCTTCGCGGAGCAGCGTACAGCGTCGGCGGCATCGATACCGACAATGTCTTCAATCTCTTCCGCCACGCGCTCTGGATCGGCGGCCGGCAGGTCGATTTTGTTGAGGACCGGAACCACTTCCAGATCCATTTCCATCGCGGTATAGCAGTTAGCCAGCGTCTGTGCTTCCACGCCCTGGCCTGCATCGACCACCAGCAGCGCGCCTTCGCACGCCGCCAGAGAACGGGATACTTCATAGGAGAAGTCAACGTGTCCTGGGGTGTCGATAAAGTTCAGCTGGTAGGTTTCGCCGTCGGCGGCTTTATAGTCCAGGGTTACGCTCTGGGCTTTGATGGTGATCCCGCGCTCGCGCTCAAGATCCATGGAGTCCAGCACCTGGGCTTCCATTTCACGATCGGAGAGGCCGCCGCAAAGCTGGATGATACGGTCAGACAGCGTCGATTTACCGTGGTCGATGTGCGCAATGATGGAGAAGTTACGTATATTCTTCATATGTAAGGATGTTTTAACTCGCGTTTTTATCGTAATTCATTTGATGGACACGGCAGAGGACCTACACCCCAGCCTACCGTTCCGTACATTGCCGAGCATCTTACACTGTAGCGACATGGCAGTCAGTAAGGATCCATTTATTAACATAAAACCTTACAACACAGGCATAAAAACCCGCCGAAACGGGTTTCGTACAGTCAGTGTTGATATTAAGCGGCTTTAGGCGAAAATTTTCTTGTAAGCTGCTGATTAACTTGAATATCAAAATCAGTAAAAAGTGCTACTGGTTTTACACCGTGCCCCTGCTTTTCTAAACGCACAAATCCCCTTGAACTTAAGGTCTTTAGCGTAACCGATAGGTTGCTTTTTTTTCTGCCTGACATCTCAGCGAGCTCAGTAATGCTCTCCGGTTTATGCTCTTCAATGAGTCTTAAAAGTGCAATATTCTCATTACTCAGCACCTGTGCCAGAGCATTCATTGATGTAAACCATACCCTGGGCTCATCGGGTTCTGGCTTATACTCACCTTTGGCTATAGCAAGCATCCTGAAACGGATGTGCTCTTCAGGCATAACACCAATTAACGCTTTCATGTGTTAACCTCTGTTCTCTCGTATTGCGATGACTTCATCCACACGGTTGAAAAAGTCTTCGATAAGCTGGCCTGCCGATACATATTCATAAGGGTGGCCTTTATCATGCGGTGTGCGATGCAGATGGTCATATACTATCCTTCCGGAATAGCAGCCTTTTTTTGATAGCTTTATGCCATGCGCATTATCCATCCCAAAGACTCGCGTATTGTACTTATCGTGGAGCGTTAAACTGTACCGGATACCGTGAGGGATAAACGTTGAAGGCTTCACTTCCCACACTTCAATTTTCCACCAGTATCCATCGTCCCGATAGACCGTCGAGCCATGCAAAGACAGTAGATAGTCTAAACCATTATCTCTTTCCATAGAGTTCCCCACTAGGGTTATGATCGGATCATAACCCTAAATACAGGGAAGTCAAATGGTGATAAACAGGAAGTTAACTAGATAAAGCGCAGTACGATAGCGTAAGGATTAACGCGACTGAGAGTTGGCGTCTACGGGCGTGGCATCGACCCGCAGCACATCCGGCGGCAGGGCAACGCTCAGGATCACTGGCTGCCAGGCTTCACGAGCGGCCAGCTTGGGCGAAAACGCGCGGGCCAGCAGAAAGCCTCCGACGCCGCCCAATACCGCGCCGCCCATCGCCGCCAGGTCGTAACCAAACAGCGTCTGAAACAGCGCGGCCATCACAAACAGCCCCACCAGCGGCGACATGTAGACCAGCAGCGCGGAGCTGAGCAGGCTGCCTTCGGCAATGCCCAGCTCGACCTTCTGCCCAGCCACCAGCGGCTGCTCGCTGGATACGGAAATGGTGTGGGTCATCTGCGGACCGAGCTTGTTCAGAACGCGGCTGCCGCACCCTGCGCGCGAAGCGCAGCTGTTACAGGAGGCTTTAACATCACAGCTGACAACGGCTTCGCCATTGTGCCATGAGACGACGGTTGCCCACTCTTTGATCATTGTGCTGCCCTGAATTTAAGACTGTCTGCAATACGTTTTGCGGTCTGCGGCGGAAGCTCGCCGACCACGGTGATCTCTGCGTTATCCCGCACGGTGGTGCTGACGGTACGACGCCCGGTGCGCAGCATTTGATCGCTGCTGTTCTGGCTGGCGCGGTTAACGTTAACGGAGAAGCTGAACAGTCCGTCGGAGAAGAGGCGTGACTCCACCGGCATATCGATCGTCGGCAGCTTGCGACGGCTGCTGGAGACTTCGCTAAAGCCCTGCGGCAGCCAGGTCGCCGACCAGTTGAAATCGATCTTTTCCCCCGCAGGAACCGACAGCAGTGGCGGCAGGTTAGCTTTGGCGAGATTCTCCATATTGCTTCCCACCTGCTCATTCACGGTGAACGCCACGACGCGGAACTGCTCCAGCGTCTCCCCGTCGCGATCGAGCAGATCGACCCGCATAGGAAGCTTGGTCTCGGCATCTAGCCAGACGATATAGCTGTAGCGGGTGCCGTCGCGGGCCACGACGCGGATCACCTCGCACAGGCGATCGGCAATCCGGGTACGCCCTACCGAAATGAAATCGTAGAAGGCCGCGAGCCGTTTGAAATCGGTATAGACCAGTGAGGGCAGCGAATCGACGATATAGTCGCCAGTCAGCGTAAATGGCTCAAGGCCCGGCTCGAAGTAGCTTATTTCGCTACCGCGCTGAACGACCTCACGACGTGGGCCATCCATCTGTAAAAGCTGGGCGAGAGGCTGATTTGCCAGCCGGGCATGTCGATAGCGTAGCGACTCGACGCCCTGCTTGTTGATGCTGACAAAAGAGAGCTCATAGTTAAGAGACTGGCTGGCCAGGTTCATCTGCTGCAACAACGCCCCGGAGGTGACATCAGCCGAGGCGTTAGCAGAAAACAACAGACTACCGGCCATGAGAGACATGGCACACCAAAGTTGCTTCATTACTGCGATTGCGTTCCTAAAGTTTGGGTTCCTGGCACCTGTACAGCGGCCTGCTGAGTTTGCGCCTGCTCAAACTGAAGCTGTTCGGAGTGCAGGCGACGCTGCAGCTCGTAGTCTTGCAGCATCGCATTAATGCGGCGGCGCTGCTCCTGAACCTGCTGCTGCTGACCGGCATCGGCGGTGGTAGCTTCCGATGGCACGCCCAGGCTAACCGGGCTAGCTTTACCCATCATAGGAAGCGTGTTAAACACCGGCGCTTCAGGCTGCTGGGCACTATCGGACGGGCTATTGTAGTGCTGCACGCCAACGATAACCGCCAGTGAAACGCAGGCGGCTACGCCCATCTGAGTAAGCTGGCTTGCCCAGGGACGCACTTTGGCCCAGAACGGCATCTTCTGCCACTGCTGCGGCGCAGGCTGGGATTCCGGGATCAATGGTGTTGCCTGCCGTACCGGTTCATCGGCAATGGCAGCCATGACGCGGGCTGAGATATCGAAATGGATGACGTCGGCAGTGTCACCGCGTAAAGCGTCACGCACCAGGTGGTAACGCTCCCAGGTTTCCTGCATTTCCGGATCGCGAGACAGCTCCTTGAGCAGCTCGGTATCCAGCGTCTCACCATCCATTAAAGCGGAAAGCTTTTCTTTCTGCATGCCTAATACCTTTTCCAGTATCCCGCTATCGTCAACGCCTGATAAGCGGTTGAACTTTATTATCAATGGCTTCCCGAGCTCGGAAGATACGTGAACGTACCGTACCCACCGGGCAGTCCATAATGGCGGCTATCTCTTCATAGCTAAGGCCATCCAGCTCCCGTAAGGTAATTGCCATACGTAAATCTTCCGGAAGCGATTCAATGGTTCGGAAAACGATTTGTCTCAGTTCTTCTGACAACATTAAGTTCTCAGGGTTCGAAATTTCTTTCAGCGCCCCACCGTTTTCGTAGTTTTCTGCTTCTATAGCATCAACATCGCTGGACGGTGGACGACGACCCTGAGCGACCAGGTAATTCTTGGCGGTGTTCACCGCAATACGATAGAGCCAGGTGTAAAAAGCGCTATCCCCCCGGAATGAATCCAGCGCGCGATAGGCCTTAATGAAAGACTCTTGTGCCACATCGGGAACGTCGCCCGACGGCACATAACGGGAAACCAGGCTCGCTACTTTATGCTGGTAGCGGACCACCAGTAAGTTAAAGGCTTTCTGATCTCCCTTCTGGACCCGTTCGACGAGGACCTGATCCGTTAACTGCTCGCTCATCCGAGGTAATGTCTCCCCAAACCTAATATCCACGCGTAATCGAAACGCCACTCCCACACAGCACTCTGAGCAAGCATGTGGTTAGAGAGACTTTTTCGGCAAAAGTTCCGTTACGCCTTTGTTTTTGTGTATCGTTTCGCAGACCGTTGGTTATGACTCATTATAAGTCTACTGACGCTAAACTATGCACGTCGCATAGAAGAAAAGCCTTTTATACCGTCAGCAGAGTAACGCAACCCTGCTTTTTTTTCACCACAAAACTGATTTCGTCCGTTCGCCGCCTCGTTGTTTAGCCTCTACAACACGATTTAAAAAAATGGGTGATTTATGCCGCCTTTAGATCTATGCTGGCGACATCCTGTTTAGTAAATTAAACACACTATCATGAATACGACTCCCGATCTCTCCTGTGATGTGCTGGTTATTGGCAGCGGCGCTGCGGGCCTCTCCCTGGCGCTGCGTTTGGCGCAGCACCATAGCGTAATTGTTCTCAGTAAAGGCCCGGTTAGCGAAGGCTCAACCCTCTATGCGCAGGGCGGGATTGCCGCCGTGTTTGATGTCACCGATAGCATCAGCTCACACGTGGAAGACACGCTTATCGCGGGGGCAGGCATCGTCGATCGCCATGCGGCTGAGTTTGTCGCCAGCAACGCCCGGCCCTGCGTGCAGTGGCTTATCGATCAGGGCGTGCTGTTTGATACCCACGTCCAGCCCAACGGGACAGAGGGCTACCACCTGACTCGCGAAGGCGGCCACAGCCATCGTCGGATCCTGCATGCCGCCGATGCCACCGGCAAAGCGGTCGAGACGACGTTGGTTAGCCAGGCTTTAAGCCATCCTAATATTCGCGTGCTGGAGCGCTGCAACGCCGTAGACCTGATTATCTCCGACAAAATTGGTCTCTCCGGCCCGCGCCGGGCGGTGGGCGCATGGGTATGGAACCGCAATCGCGAGGCAGTTGAAACCTGCCGAGCGAAAGCGGTTGTGCTGGCCACCGGCGGCGCATCAAAGGTCTATCAGTACACCACTAACCCGGACATTGCCTCCGGGGACGGCATCGCCATGGCCTGGCGGGCAGGCTGCCGCGTTGCCAACCTCGAATTCAACCAGTTTCACCCCACCGCCCTCTTCCACCCGCAGGCGCGTAACTTCCTGCTTACCGAGGCGCTGCGCGGGGAAGGTGCCTACCTCAAACGGCCAGACGGCACGCGGTTTATGGCCGACTTCGATTCCCGGGGCGAACTGGCCCCGCGCGACATCGTGGCCAGAGCCATCGACCATGAGATGAAGCGTCTTGGGGCGGACTGCATGTACCTGGATATCAGCCATAAGCCAGAGGCCTTTATTCGCCAGCACTTCCCAATGATCTACGAGAAGCTGCTCGGGCTGGGTATCGATCTCACCAAAGAGCCGGTGCCTATCGTACCGGCGGCACACTACACCTGCGGCGGCGTGATGGTGGATGATGCGGGCCGTACCGACGTTGACGGTCTGTATGCCATCGGCGAGGTGAGCTATACCGGCCTGCACGGCGCGAACCGTATGGCATCCAATTCGCTGCTGGAGTGTCTGGTCTACGGCTGGTCAGCGGCAGAAGATATTACCGGGCGGCTTTCTGCCCTGTCAGAGGTTGCGATGCTCCCGGCGTGGGACGAGAGCCAGGTTGAGGATCCAGACGAGCGGGTCATCATTCAGCATAACTGGCACGAGCTGCGCCTGCTGATGTGGGATTACGTAGGGATTGTGCGTACCAGCAAGCGGCTGGAGCGCGCGCTACGGCGGATCCAGATGCTGCAGCAGGAGATTGACGACTATTACGCTAACTTCCGCGTCTCTAACAATCTGCTGGAGCTGCGTAACCTGGTGCAGGTGGCGGAGCTGATTGTCCGCTGCGCCATGGCGCGTAAGGAGAGCCGAGGCTTGCACTACACGCTTGATTACCCGGCGCTGCTGCCAGACTCCGGGCCATCGATACTGGTCCCACGCACCTACATAAAGAGATAGAACGCCTGGGTCAGCGCCGTATAGTCTTCAGAATAGCGCTGATCCGCGCCACGGATGGTCATGCGATCGCTAAAGCACTCCCCTTGAGTGGGAGAAAAGGCCAGCAGCACGCGGTGCGGCAGACGGCTTTCGTTATCGGCCACGTCGGTGCGCAGGCGCAGATGCCAGCCCGACTCCAGCGCCTTTTGCGTAAAGCCATTTCCCAGCCCTTCCGGCAGCACCACGCATAAAAACCCCTCTTCCGTGATGCATTCCGCGGCGCAGGCCAGCAGCATGCCGTGATCCAGAGAAACGGTATAGCGCGCCTGTTCCCGCTGCGGCGTGCCGCACTCAACCCCTTTTTCATAATAAGGCGGGTTGCTAACGATCAGATCATAGCGGCGGGTGCAGGTGTTGACCCACTCCTGAATGTCGGCGGTATGGATCTGAATGCGGTCCACCCACGGCGACTCGCTCACGTTCTCCTGCGCCTGTTGAGCGGCATCGGCGTCCAGCTCCACGGCATCAATGCTCACTGCCTCACCGGTACGCTGGGCCAGCATCAACGCCAGCAAGCCGCTGCCGGTGCCGATATCGAGGATGCGCTTAACCTCGGCAACCGGCGACCATGCCCCGAGAAGAATACCGTCGGTACCCACCTTCATGGCACATCTGTCATGGGCAATAAAAAACTGTTTAAACGTGAAACCATTACGACGCAGCTGCGCTTTGCTGTGGGGCATTATTAACAATCCGACTAACGAAACCGGTGTAGGATAGGGGAAAGCCGCCAGGCGGGAAAGCGTTATCCACACAAAGAGATGAAGATTGCAGCCATAACGATTATAATCAGCGCCCCACACTGAGGTAGAACATGACTGTAACGACTTTTTCCGAACTCGAACTCGATGAAAGCCTGCTGGACGCGCTCCAGAGTAAAGGCTTTACACGCCCAACTGCCATTCAGGCGGCTGCTATTCCGCCTGCGCTGGAGGGCCGCGATGTACTCGGTTCCGCGCCTACCGGCACAGGGAAAACGGCGGCGTACCTGCTGCCTGCGTTGCAGCACCTGATCGATTTCCCGCGTAAGAAATCCGGACCGCCGCGTATTCTTATCCTGACGCCGACCCGTGAGCTGGCAACGCAGGTGGCCGAGCACGCCCGTGAGCTGTCGGCAAATACCCATCTGGATATCGCCACCATTACCGGCGGCGTAGCCTATATGAACCACGCCGAGGTGTTCAGCGAAAACCAGGATATCGTGGTCGCGACAACCGGCCGCCTTATGCAGTACATCAAAGAAGAGAACTTTGACTGCCGCGCCGTAGAGACGCTGATCCTCGATGAAGCAGACCGTATGCTGGAGCTGGGGTTCGCCCAGGATATCGAGCACATCGCTGGGGAGACGCGCTGGCGTAAGCAGACCATGCTCTTCTCCGCCACGCTGGAAGGCAACGCCGTTAAGGACTTTGCCGAGCGCCTGCTGGAAGATCCGGTCGAGGTCTCTGCGACGCCGTCGACCCGCGAGCGTAAAAAGATCCACCAGTGGTACTACCGCGCGGATGACTTTGCCCATAAGACTGCCCTGCTGAAGCATCTCCTGACCCAGGACGATGCGACCCGCACCATCGTGTTTGTTCGTAAGCGCGAGCGCGTGCATGAGCTGGCAGAGCTGCTGCGTAACGCCGGGATTAACAACTGCTATCTTGAAGGCGAGATGGCCCAGGTGAAGCGTACCGAAGGTATCAAACGTCTGACGGAAGGCCGGGTAAACGTGCTTATCGCCACTGACGTTGCCGCACGTGGGATCGATATTCCAGACGTGAGCCACGTCATTAACTTCGATATGCCACGCAGCGGTGATATCTACCTGCACCGTATTGGCCGTACCGGCCGCGCCGGGCGTAAAGGCACCGCGATTTCACTGGTGGAGGCCCACGATCATCTGCTGCTGCAGAAAATTGGTCGCTATGTTGATGAGCCGCTAAAAGCCCGTGTGATTGACGAGCTGCGTCCTACCACCCGTGCGCCGAGCGAGAAGATGACGGGCAAGCCGTCGAAGAAGGCGCTGGCCAAGCGCGCCGAAAAGAAAGAGAAAGAGAAAGAGAAGCCGCGCGTGAAGCAGCGTCATCGCGATGCCAAAAACATTGGTAAGCGTCGTAAGCCAAGCGGCTCTCAGGAGTCTTCAAACGAGTAATAAAAAAGCCGGGTTAGCTACCCGGCTTTTTTTATGCAGCCCTGTTACAGGCTTTCAGTAAAGGTACGGGCGATAACGTCGCGCTGCTGCTCTGGGGTCAGAGAGTTAAAGCGTACCGCATAGCCTGACACGCGGATGGTCAGCTGCGGGTATTTTTCCGGGTGCTCAACTGCATCCATCAGCGTTTCGCGACGCAGCACGTTAACGTTCAGGTGCTGGCCGCCTTCAACGCGAACCTGCGGCTGAACTTCCATCGGCACTTCGCGATACTCAATGCTGCCCAACTGGTCAATCGCCACCACGTCATCTTCGGCAAAACCGGCTTTAGCACATACGCAACGCGCTTCGCCTTTTTCGCTGTCGAGCAGCCAGAAAGAGTTCAACAGATCGTCGTTTGCTGCTTTGGTGATTTGGATACCTGTAATCATATGATGCCTCCCGGGCGTCTTAAATTATTGTGTCGGCCATATCCCGGCCAATTGGTAAAACCATTGTTGCCTGAGTGTATATATACCAGCCAGGTTGGGGTCATTCCTTGACTTACATCAATAAAAACCACACCACAAAGAGGGCCATAGCAGGAAATAGTTGTTTTATATCAAGTTATACCCGCCAACAGCCTAAAAATATTTTGTGTTTTATCAAATTTTTTTAAGTCCACCTCCGCGTTTTTGCCCACACATTTTATTCCGCGGAAAGAAGCGGTTAAGCTTAGGATCACTAAAAGAGGCAGGAGACCGGAATGACCACTTCGCAAACATGGCACGACGTGCTGGCTGAAGAGAAAAAGCAGCCCTACTTTACCAATACGCTTAACGCAGTAGCCGCCGAACGCGAGGCTGGCGTGACGGTTTACCCGCCACAGAAGGATGTGTTCAACGCCTTTCGCTTCACCGAGCTGGGGGATGTGAAGGTGGTGATCCTGGGTCAGGATCCCTATCACGGGCCGGGACAGGCGCACGGCCTGGCTTTCTCCGTCCGCCCCGGCGTCGCTACGCCCCCATCGCTGCTCAATATGTACAAAGAGCTGGAGAGCTCGATTCCAGGGTTTACCCGGCCCACGCACGGCTATCTGGAGAGCTGGGCGCGTCAGGGGGTGCTGCTGCTCAACACGGTGCTGACCGTACGGGCAGGCCAGGCGCACTCTCACGCCAGCCTCGGCTGGGAGACCTTTACCGATAAGGTGATTGCCCTGATTAACGAGCACCGCGAGAACGTGGTGTTTTTACTGTGGGGATCCCACGCGCAGAAGAAAGGGGCGATTATTGACGGCCAGCGCCACCATATTTTGAAAGCGCCCCACCCTTCACCGCTGTCGGCGCACCGGGGATTTTTTGGCTGTAACCATTTTGTACTGGCTAACGAGTGGCTGGAGCAGCATGGCGAGAAGCCGATTGACTGGATGCCGGTTCTGCCAGCAGAGAGCGAATAGCGAAGGGATCGGGCCCGGCAGCGCGATGCCAGCCGGGCCTGAAAGCATTATGCTTTGTTCTGACGCCACCACTCGGCGAGCAGAACGCCGGTTGCCACGGAGACGTTAAGACTTTCTACGTTGCCGGTGCCCGGAATAGCAAGACTCAGATCGGCGCTGGCCAGCGCTGCATCGGAGAGACCGTCACGCTCCTGACCTAACACCAGCACCATCTTCTTCGGCAGCTCGGCCTGATAAAGCGGCGTACCTTCATGGCTGGAGGTCGTCACAATGGTGTAGCCCGCTTTGCGGAAGGCATCCAGCGCATCAAGCACGCTGTCACCGGTGATCGCCTGCACATGCTCGGCCCCGCCCTCAGCGGTACGTACCGCTGCGCCAGACTCGATAATTCCTGCGTCCTGCAGCACCACGCCTTTCACGCCGAAGTGCGCGCAGCTGCGCATCATCGCGCCGAGGTTGTGCGGGTTACCCACATCTTCCAGCGCCAGGACACAATCCTGCTCACCGGCCTGGCTCACCCACTGCTGTACGGAGATGCCGCTACGCTTTTTGATAATAAAGCAGACGCCACCGTGGTGTTCGGTTCCGGACGCTTTGGCCAGCTCGGCCTCGTCTACCACATGGTAGGCCTTGCGGTTAGCGGCCATCCAGCGCAGCGCCTCTTTGAAGCGCGGGGTCACGCTCTGGACAAACCAGGCGCGGACGATGCAGTCCGGGCGGCTCTGGAACAGGGCCTGACAGGCGTTTTCACCATAAACGCGCGTCTCTTCAGCGCGCTGGCGACGGATCACTTCGGGATCGATAACCGGCTTACCGCTGGCTGACTCCTCCTCGTCCCTTACCGAGTCGGCAACGGGCGGGCGGGAGACGGTGCGCCACGGCGATCCGCCGTCACGGTCGTTATCACGGTCACGATCGCGACCAAAAGGTTTTCTCTCATCGCGGGCGGGGCGACGGCCACCGTCTGCACGAGACGATCCCGGACGTCCGCCCCCCTTCCCGGTACGCGGGTTATGGGTACGTTTATCGGAATCATCATCACTGCGGACATACATCACTTTGACCTTGCCGCTTTTGTTTTTCAGTTCGTCGTTCATGCTTTTCTCCACCAGCGCTGCGCGAAGCGCGCAGATTACCCGATGTGCAGGCGCATAGCCATTACTTCATTTAAAAGCCTGCGACTATTGTACTCATTGAATAAAACGCGTTGTCGTTTCACACCGGCTCAAAGATAATATGTAACATATTGGAAACATACTCTGTCCCACCGCACTACCCAGAGGTTAGTTATGAATACCGTATGTGCAAGCTGTCAGGCACTGAACCGCATTCCCGATGACCATGCTACCGACGGCGCGAAATGTGGACGCTGTGGCCACGATCTGTTCGATGGCGACGTGATTAACGCCACCGGCGAGACGCTGGACAAACTGCTGAAAGACGATCTGCCGGTAGTGGTAGACTTCTGGGCACCCTGGTGTGGCCCCTGCCGCAGTTTTGCCCCTATTTTTGAAGACGTTGCCGAAGAGCGCAGCGGCAAAGTGCGCTTTGTGAAGGTAAACACCGAAGCCGAGCGTGAGCTAAGCGCCCGCTTCCGCATCCGCAGCATTCCAACCATTATGCTGTTCAAAAACGGCGAGGTTATCGACATGCTGAGCGGCGCGGTGCCGAAAGCGCCGTTCGATAGCTGGCTGAACGAATCACTCTAATCTTCCGGGGCGCGCTTGTGCCCCGTTTTTCCCTCTGCCACAATGGCGTTTTTTCTGCGCCACCTCTATGACCGTGACCAATAACGCCGTACTGCAACTTCGGGCGCAGCGTCTTGCTCGTGCCACTCGCCCTTTTCTCGCTCGGGGAAACCGTATCCGCCGCTGTCAGCGCTGCCTGCTGCCGCTAAAGCAGTGCCTGTGCGCCACGCTGCGGCCTAGTTCCGCTCGCAGCCGCTTCTGCCTGGTGATGTTTGATACCGAACCGATGAAGCCCAGCAATACCGGACGTCTGATTGCCGATATCCTGCCGGATACCACCGCGTTCCAGTGGTCGCGCACCGAGCCGCCGCAGGCGCTGTTGGATCTGGTCGCCGATCCTGCTTACCAACCGATGGTGGTCTTTCCCGCCGCCTATGCGGGCAGTGAGCGTCAGGTCATCACCACGCCGCCCAGCGGTAAGCCGCCGCTGTTTATTATGCTCGACGGAACCTGGACCGAGGCGCGGAAGATGTTCCGTAAAAGTCCTTATCTCGATGCACTGCCGGTGATCTCGGTCGATCTCTCCCGCGTCTCTGCCTACCGCCTGCGCGAAGCTCAGGTTGAGGGGCAGTACTGCACGGCAGAGGTGGCGATCGCCCTGCTCGATCTCGCTGCGGATCAGCCTGCTGCCCAGGCGCTGGGGGATCACTTCTCCTGCTTCCGTACCCGCTATCTGGCAGGAAAAACGCAGCATACGGGCAGCGTCACAGCGGATATCGAAGAAAGCGTTTAAAATCATCAGGTCACTCTTTTCTGGAGACCGGTATGAGCCAACGAGGACTGGAAGCGCTGCTGCGCCCTAAGTCGATTGCGGTGATTGGTGCCTCAATGAAGCCGGATCGCGCCGGTTTTTTGATGATGCGTAACCTACTGGCTGGCGGCTTTGCCGGTCCAGTGCTCCCGGTGACCCCGGCCTGGAAAGCCGTGCAGGGGGTGCTGGCCTGGCCAGATGTCGCCAGCCTGCCCTTTACGCCGGATCTCGCCGTGCTCTGCACCCATGCGAAACGCAACCTCAGCCTGCTGGAGGCGTTAGGCCAGAAAGGGTGTAAGACCTGCATCATCCTCTCTGCGCCCCCGGAACAGCATGCCGATCTGCTGGCCTGCGCCAGCCGTTTCCAGATGCGCCTGCTGGGGCCAAATAGCCTCGGTCTGCTCGCTCCCTGGCAGGGGCTCAACGCCAGCTTCTCTCCCGTACCGATCGCGCGCGGCAAGCTGGCCTTTATCTCCCAGTCGGCGGCGGTGTCCAATACCATTCTCGACTGGGCCCAGCAGCGCGAAATGGGCTTCTCCTACTTTATCGCCCTCGGTGACAGTCTGGATATCGACGTCGATGAGCTTCTGGACTTCCTTGCCCGCGACAGTAAAACCAGCGCTATTCTGCTCTATCTGGAACACCTGAGCGACGCCCGGCGCTTTGTCTCTGCCGCCCGTAGCGCCTCACGTAATAAGCCCATTCTGGTGATCAAAAGCGGCCGTAGCCCGGCGGCGCAGCGCCTGCTGCACGTTAACGCCGGGATGGATCCTGCCTGGGATGCGGCAATCCAGCGCGCGGGCCTGCTGCGGGTACAGGATACCCATGAGCTTTTCTCCGCCGTTGAGACCCTGAGCCATATGCGCCCGCTGCGCGGAGAGCGCCTGATGATTATCAGCAACGGCGCGGCACCGGCGGCGCTGGCGCTGGACGAGCTGTGGCTGCGCAACGGCAAGCTGGCGACGTTGGGGGAAGAGACCCTCTCCCGCCTGCGTGCGGCGCTGCCGGGATCGGTCGCGGCAGATAACCCGCTGGATCTGCGCGACGATGCCAGCAGCGAGCGCTATATCACCGCGCTTAATATCCTGCTCGACAGTCCGGACTATGACGCTCTGCTGGTCATCCACTCCCCCAGCGCCGTGGCACCGGGTAGTGAAAGCGCGCTGGCCCTGATTGACGCCCTGAAAAAGCATCCACGCGGTAAATATGTCACCGTGCTGACCAACTGGTGCGGGGAGTTCTCTTCCCAGGAGGCCCGCCGCCTGTTTAGCGAGGCGGGACTGCCGACCTACCGGACGCCGGAGGGAACAATTACCGCCTTTATGCATATGGTGGAGTACCGTCGTAACCAAAAGCAGCTCCGGGAGACGCCTGCCCTGCCCAGCAATCTGACTGCCGATACGGCCGAAGCGCATAAGCTGTTGCAGCAGGCTATCGATGAGGGAGCCACCACGCTCGATACGCATGAAGTCCAGCCGGTGCTTCGCGCCTACGGGCTGCACACGCTTCCGACCTGGATTGCCAGCGATAGCGCAGAGGCGGTGCATATTGCCGGACAGATTGGCTACCCCGTCGCCCTGAAGCTGCGCTCGCCGGATATCCCTCACAAGTCGGAAGTTCAGGGCGTGATGCTCTATCTGCGCACCGCTGCGGAGGTGCAGCAGGCGGCAGAGGCGATTATCGATCGGGTTAAGATGCGCTGGCCCCAGGCGCGGGTGCATGGTTTGCAGGTGCAGAGCATGGCTAACCGTGCCGGTGCCCAGGAGCTGCGGGTCGTAGTAGAGCAGGATCCGGTGTTTGGTCCGCTGATTATGCTGGGCGAAGGCGGCGTAGAGTGGCGAGCACAGGATCAGGCCGCGGTGGCGCTGCCGCCGTTGAACATGAACCTTGCCCGCTACCTGGTTATTCAGGCCATCAAGGATAAGAAGATCCGGGGACGCAGCGGTCTACAGCCGCTGGATGTGATCGGCTTGAGCCAGTTTCTGGTACGGGTATCCAACCTAATCGTGGACTGCCCGGAGATCCAGCGGCTGGATATTCACCCGCTGCTGGCCTCCGCCGGGGAGTTTACCGCCCTCGACGTCACGCTGACGCTGGCACCGTTTAGCGGCAGCAGCGAAAGCCGGTTGGCGATACGCCCCTACCCGCAGCATCTTGAGGAGAGCGTGACGCTGAAAAACGGTGATGCCTGCCTGTTCCGTCCGATCCTGCCCGAAGATGAACCAGCCCTGCAGCGTTTTATCGCCAAGGTCACAAAAGAGGATCTTTATTATCGTTACTTCAGTGAGATCAACGAATTCACCCATGAGGACTTAGCCAATATGACCCAGATCGACTACGATCGGGAGATGGCGATCGTTGCCGTGCGACGCACTGACGACGGCGAAGAGATCCTTGGCGTGACGCGGGCGATCTCCGATCCCGACAACGTTGATGCTGAGTTTGCGGTGCTGGTCCGTTCCGACCTCAAGGGTTTGGGTTTGGGGCGACGCCTGCTGGAGAAACTTATTGGCTACACCCGCGATCATGGTCTCATGCGTCTGAATGGTATTACGATGCCTAATAATCGCGGTATGGTAACGCTGGCACGTAAACTCGGCTTTACCGTCGATATCCAGCTCGAGGACGGGATTGTTAGCCTGACGCTTCCTCTTGCCGGGCCTGGCGGCTCCTGAGTAAGGTACTGGAAATGTTGACCACTTTCGCTGGCTCTGGTGTTATCATTGTCCGCTTATGTGGTCTGCATGCTTCTGTAGATGCATGATACAGAGACCCTTCAATAAACAGAGAAGATACGCACTGTGATGTTGTCAAAATTTAAGCGTAATAAACATCAACAACACCTTGCTCAACTACCTAAGCTTTCTCAGTCAGTTGATGATGTCACGTTTTACTACTCTCCCGCCGACTTTCGGGAAACGCTGCTAAAACAGATTGCCAGTGCGACACAACGCATCTGTATTATTGCCCTGTATCTTGAGCAGGACGACGGCGGTAAAGATATTATGGCGGCGCTCTATGAAGCGAAACGCCAGCGTCCCGAGCTGGATGTCCGCGTCCTGGTCGACTGGCATCGCGCCCAGCGTGGCCGGATCGGTGCCGCAGCAGCCAACACCAATGCCGACTGGTACTGCCGTCTGGCACAGGAAAATCCCGGCGTCGATATCGCCGTTTATGGCGTACCGGTGAATACCCGCGAAGCGCTGGGCGTGCTGCACTACAAAGGCTTTATCATTGATGATGCCGTGCTCTACAGCGGTGCCAGCCTGAACGACGTCTACCTCCATCAGCATGAGAAGTATCGCTACGACCGTTACCAGCTGATCCGCAATGTGCGGATGGCAGACATTATGCTGGAGTGGGTCGATACCAACCTCATTCAGGGGTGCGGCGTTAATCGCCTTGATAGCGACCAGCGGCCTAAAAGCCCGGAAATCAAAAATGATATCCGCCAGTTCCGTCAGGAGCTGCGTGACGCTGGCTATCATTTCCAGGGCGATGCGGATAACGAGCAGCTGGCGGTGACACCGCTGGTGGGCCTTGGCAAAACCAGCCTGCTCAACAAGACGATCTTCCATCTGATGCCGTGCACCGAGCACAAGCTGACGATCTGCACCCCCTACTTTAACCTGCCGGCGGTGCTGGTACGCAACATTATTCAGCTGCTGCGCGAAGGTAAGAAGGTAGAGATTATCGTCGGGGATAAGACGGCGAACGACTTCTATATTCCAGAAAACGAGCCGTTTAAGATTATCGGTGCGCTGCCCTATCTCTACGAGATCAATCTGCGTCGTTTCCTGAGCCGCCTGCAATACTATGTGAATACCGATCAGCTCATTGTCCGCCTGTGGAAAGACGCGGATAACAGCTATCACCTGAAAGGAATGTGGGTGGATGACGAGTGGCTGTTGCTGACCGGCAACAACCTTAACCCACGCGCGTGGCGACTGGATCTGGAGAACGCGATCCTTATTCACGATCCGAAGCAGGAGCTAGCCCCGCAGCGTGATAAAGAGCTGGAGCTGATCCGCACCCACACCACCGTGGTGAAACACTATCGCGATCTGCAAAGCATTGCCGAGTACCCGGTTAAGGTGCGTAAGCTCATCCGCCGTCTGCGCCGGATACGTATCGACAGGCTGATCAGCCGTATTCTGTAACTTCAACATTGAGTCTGGCCCCGTCATTGATGGGGCCTTTTTATTGGGATTGGCAATGCGCGCTCTTATCTTATCTGCCCTACTGACCCTAACCGGCTGCACGCATATGGCTGATGACCAGTGGCACGGTCAGGACAAAGCCCAGCACTTTCTCGCTTCCGCCATGCTCTCTGCTGCCGGGAATGAGTATGCCCAGCACCAGGGCGTTAGCGCCGATCGCAGCGCAGTTTTCGGCGTTATGTTTTCATTAAGCCTGGGCGCGTCAAAAGAACTCTGGGATAGCCGCCCGGCAGGAAGCGGCTGGAGCTGGAAAGATTTTGCCTGGGATGTGGCGGGAGCAACGACCGGCTATGCCGTCTGGCAGCTGGCGCACTAGCCCCATTTCGCCTGGTGCGCTTTTTTGCGCTTAAGGTAATCCTCATCGGCGCGGATCCGATCCCACCAGGTTTTAAATATCGCTGCCGCCGCGGCTTTGACCGGATCGTTACCGCGCGGATTGAGCTCGCGATTCTCATCATACTTTTTGCCGCCTTTGTAATTAGCGTAACGCCGGGCGCGGGTATACCCCATCTGAATGAACTTACGCGCCATATCCATACCGACAAAATCATCATTCTTGCGGTACTCCTCAAACAGGGCGTAAATTTGCTCCGCTGATTTCTGCGCTGACTCTGGATCCTTATAACGCCAGAAGGGCAGGATCTCCCCCTTATACGGCTCGACCAGCAATACGCCCTGCTCTCCCCGGCCAACCTGGTAACGTTCAGGATGCTGGCGAAAATCGGTTTCAGTAAAGTCCTGCTCATAATCAAATTCTTTGCGCACCGGTACTCTCCGTTGTAATTGCTCTTTTAAACATAGCATTGTTCAGAGAACTCCCCCTTTTTCCCCAATTTGCCTTAGGTGAACTATCCTCGAACAAACACCTGAAGCGAGGCAAAATAATGACCCAGATGACCAGTGACTTCTTTGTAGAACGATTAAAAGCCTGGGGAGTGACCCGTATTTATGGCTATCCCGGGGATGGTATTAACGGCGTGCTTGGTGCGCTACAGCGTGCTGATAAAGCAGGCAACGGAATTGAGTTTATCCAGGTGCGCCACGAAGAGATGGCCGCCTTTATGGCCTGTGCCCATGCCAAGTTTACCGGCGAGCCTGGCGTTTGCCTCTCTACCGGTGGCCCAGGTGCGACCCACCTGCTGACGGGCCTGTATGATGCCCGTATGGATCATATGCCGGTGATCGCCATTGCCGGCCAGGCAGAGGCCACCGCCCGCGGCTCAAATTATCAGCAAGAGATCAACCTCGATCGCGTATTTAGCGATGTGGCGAACTTCGTGCAGGAAGCGGCAACCCCTTCCCAGGTTCGCCATCTGGTGGATCGTGGCGTACGTATCGCCAAGGCTAATAACGGCGTCACGGTGCTGATCCTGCCGAAAGATATTCAGGATGAAGAGTGGCAAGAGCCCCAGCATGCCCACGGATTTACCCATTCGGGCACCGGTTATCAACGCCCGCAGGTTATTCCCTATCAGTACGATCTTCAGCGTGCCGCTGACATCCTCAACGAGGGTAAGAAGGTAGCGATTCTGATTGGCGCGGGTGCGCGGGATGCCGCCGTTGAGGTGGTTCAGGCGGCTAACCTGCTGGGTGCAGGCGTAGCGAAAGCGCTGCTGGGTAAAGATATCCTGCCTGACGATGCACCGTTCGTTACGGGCTGTATCGGCTTGCTGGGTACTGAACCCTCCTGGGATCTGATGCAGGAGTGCGACACGCTGCTAATGATTGGTACCGGCTTCCCGTGGACTGAGTTTTTACCCAAAGAGGGACAGGCGCGTGCCGTGCAGATTGATATCGATCCCTCCATGCTGGGGTTACGTTATCCCACTGAGGTTAACCTGCACGGTGATGCGGTCAGTACGCTACAGGCATTGCTGCCTCTGCTTAAGCACAAGGACGATCGTGCATGGCAAGAGAAGATCGCGGTCTCTGTTCAGGCATGGTGGGAGAAAATGGAGGAGCGGGCCATGGCGAAAGCTAACCCGGTTAACCCTCAGCGCGTAGTGTGGGAGATGTCGCCTCTGTTGCCGGACAATGCCATTGTGACGTCTGACTCAGGCTCCTGCGCAAACTGGTACGCACGTGATTTCAGAATAAAGCAGGGCCAGCGCTCCTCTCTATCAGGCGGTTTAGCCTGCATGGGCGCAGCGGTACCCTATGCTATTGCCGCTAAGTTTGCTTTCCCGGAAAAACCGGTCGTTGCACTGGTCGGCGATGGCGCGATGCAGATGAATAATCTGGCTGAGCTAATTACCATTCAGAAATATTGGCAAGGCTGGTCCGATCCACGACTCATTGTTTGCGTATTTAACAATGGAGATCTTAATCAGGTGACATGGGAACAGCGCGTCATGGAGGGAAACCCCCGCTTTGAGGCTACTCAAGATGTGCCAGACGTGCCTTACGCTAAGTTTGCTGAATCCATTGGACTGAAAGGGATCTTCATTGACGATCCTGAAAAGCTGCATGACGCATGGAATGAAGCATTGAGTGCGGATCGCCCGGTGGTACTGGAGGTTAAAACCGACCCGGAAGTCGCACCTCTACCGCCGCATATTACGCTGGAGCAGGCAAAGGCGTTTATGTCATCGATGGCCAAAGGCGACCGTTCCGCCGGTAAAGTGATCGCCGATACGGCAAGCCAGATTATGAATACGGTTCTGCCAGGGCATAAAGCGTAAGGTCATAATCGCCCGGTGGCGCGGCGCTTACCGGGCCTACGGCGGCAGCGGCGCTGTTTTTTAAACCAACGCAAAAAGGCCATCCTTGCGGATGGCCTTCTGCTTGTTTGATGCCTGGCAGTTCCCTACTCTCGCATGGGGAGGCCCCACACTACCATCGGCGCTACGGCGTTTCACTTCTGAGTTCGGCATGGGGTCAGGTGGGACCACCGCGCTAGTGCCGCCAGGCAAATTCTGTTTATCACCCCGCTTTCGCGCAGTGATGTAATC